>JACCDN010075215.1_pt1 | contig 237859 bp, 212 predicted proteins | sample 7441691 | NCBI WGS metagenome assembly JACCDN01 (sample SAMN15323439, study PRJNA562643) | freshwater metagenome | isolation source: river surface water | place: USA:Blue River Watershed | collected 2017-08-16 | reverse complement strand
GTGGCAGAAGTTGAACGCATTACCCAGCAGCTCGCCAACCGCGTTAAAACCCTAGAAGAGCGTTACAGCACACCCATGCCTACATTGGTAAGTGAAGTTGCAACCCTAAGCAGTAAGGTAGATGAACACCTGAAAAAAATGGGGTTGGCGTGGTGAGTATGATGGAAAAGCAATTGATACCGGCAGGATATAAACAGACTGAGGTTGGGGTTATTCCTGAGGATTGGGATGTTCATAAGCTTGGCGATATTGGGCAAAATATTATCGGCCTTACATACAGTCCAAATGATGTGAGCGATTACGGCACCTTGGTTCTGCGATCATCAAATGTGCAAAATAATCAATTAGCATTTGAAAATAATGTATTTGTGAATATGGATTTACCCGAGCGCGTAATTGTTCGAGAAAATGACATTTTAATTTGCGTTCGTAATGGCAGTAAGCAATTGATTGGCAAATGTGCTTTGATAGATAAGGCAACAGCTGGCGTGGCATTTGGTGCATTCATGTCAATCTATCGTTCCGAATATAACGGATTAATATTTTTTCAATTTCAGTCAGATAATATTCAGAATCAGATTAATGAAGTTATGGGTGCAACCATTAATCAAATTACTAACAAAGATATGGCTTCTTTTATTGTTCCATTGCCGAGCAATAAAAAAGAACAAACCGCCATCGCCAATGCTCTATCCGATGTCGATGCCCTAATCGCCGCCTTAGAAAACCTCATCAACAAAAAAAGCGCCATCAAAACCGCCGCCATGCAACAACTCCTTACCGGCAAAAAACGCTTACCACCTTTCGATCAACTCAATACAGGTTACAAACAAACTGAGCTCGGGGAGATTCCGGGGGATTGGGAGGTTCGTACGATTAATGATTTGAACTTTGATCTGTCTGACGGAAACTATTCTAGTAAATATCCTAGGTCAGATGAATTCAAGCCGATGGGAATTCCATTTATTCGAGCGAATAATATAAAAATGCTGACAGTCGTTGATGAAGATATGCGATTCATATCGGAGGAAAAACATAGTGAAATTACAAAAGGTCATTTAAAAGAAGGCGATGTACTCATTACTAACCGTGGTGAGATCGGTAATTTGGCAATTGTTCCCAATAGGCACATTGGATCTAACATTAATGCACAAATTGTGAGAATAAATACAAATGGCACATGTGTGATCAATCGGTATTTTGCATATTATCTACAGAAAGATGAAGTTAAACAAAAATTATTAGATCTTCAAACGGGAAGCGCGCTTAAACAACTACCTGTCAATCGTCTCAAAACATTAGAGATTATTATTCCAAGTAAAGAAGAACAAGCCATCATCGCCAACGTCCTTTCCGATATGGACAAAGACCTAGAAGCCCTACAACAACGCCTGCAAAAAACCCAACAAATCAAACAAGGCATGATGCAGGAATTGCTTACGGGGAAGACGAGGTTGATATGAAGGGTGTTTTAAAGTTGGCGCGAACACGCTAAAAAACTAAATTTTAATCTGCTCAAATTTCGGTTTGGCGCCATATTTCCACGGCACTCTAAACGCGGCACCACCACTGATAAGGTTGGCTTGCTCAGTAATGGCCGGCCACCAGCGTACAAGGTTGTGAGCTTTTGCCCAATACTGCTGGCTTACCCATTGTTTGGAGAGGCAAAATATAGGTAAGCCGCAGGAGCGAATGGCTGCTTTTTCTAAATCGCCTTTGCGAAAATTATCTTGCGAAATAATGACCCAATTCCCCTCAGACTTTAAGTCTCCAATCCACACACTGTCAGCAGTGGAGGGAGGGAATTTTTCTTTTAAAGGCACCACCTCATGACCATCGGGTTTCGATAGTTCATGTAATGCACGAGCAAGCTGTGGTGGAAGGTTATTATCGATTAAAAATTTCAAGCCACGTTCCTGTGTTCGAATCGAATTGCTGCCTCCACTGAGGCAAGGGGTATTTCATAAAGTTGGGCAACACGTCTTAGGTTTTCACCTTCAGCTTTATAAGCTTCCATTAATGTTTCAACATTAATGCCAGATTCGGTAAGGATCGGTTTACCAAAGCTTCTTTGAGGGTCTAATACAATTGCCTTACTCCGTTTAACGGGATACCAACGCTCAGCCTCTCCGTCTTCGTCGTAATCTATGCCTTCGTATAAAGAGGGTTTAATGACCTGTTTAAATACATACTGCTTTTTAACAAGATCCAGCAGCGTTTCATCATTGGTTTTTTCATAAACGGTAGCAAAAATACTGTGGCCATCGGTTCGAAAATTTTTGCATGTAAATGGGTAAGCCGCTTGGCTATAAAGTTCTTTGGCGTGGGTAGAGGCTTGGCGAATGGCTTGTAAGCTAACGCCAAATTGCCGAAAGGCATGCACAAAACGAATTTCTAGCAAATCATGAAATCCAATCGCTTTGGTATCAACTTGGCCAGACAGCTCTGGTTGCCAAAGCCCCTCATGGTAAATGCCATTTGAGTTATAGCCGAACAGCCAGCGGTGAATATCTGTTGCAGGGATACCGGTATAGCGGGAAGCATCGCCAAGAGTGTAAAGGCCAATACCTAGCATTCCATTTTGTAACTTATTGTTTTCAGTTGAATTCTTATGCATTTGGCACCACCTCGAGCAGATAGCTACCTGCGCTTACCCATCAGCCAATGTTAGCACAGGCCTATATTGCATCTCTAGGCGCGCAACTTGGGGTTTAAGTTTGTCGTTTGGCCGTAGTGCTGTAAGTATTAGAGATGCAACTAGGCATGTGTTCTACTTATTAGATGGGTACTTTAAAGATAAGTGAAATACGTATTTTTTGTAATTTATTGACCTTATTGGTATTTTTTCGGTAGATTGAAGATGTCGCGATATCATCATTACAGATAATCACTCCTATGCCGCAATTTAATCACCAAGATTTGGCCTTGCCCAACCCTGCCTTTGATTCCCCTTTGGTGGATGTATTAACTGAGTTGGAGCATTTACGGCGTTTACAATTGCGCGGTTCCACTCCCGCGCCTTTGTTCTTCCAGCTTAAACATATTTTCCACATGCTGGAAAGTTTAGGGTCTGCCCGTATTGAGGGTAATCATACGACCTTGGCCGATTATGTGGAGAGCAAGCTTGATGGCGCGGAGCCTTCAGACCACCTACGCGAGATGGAAAATATAGAGCAGGCTATGACCTATGTTGAAGAATCCATCCAAAAAGGTACGGATGTAACCGAGCACTTTATCCGTGAATTACATGCCATGACGGTGGATAACTTAACTCGCGAAGGGGATCGCACTCCAGGTGCTTATCGCGCAGGCGGGGTACGTATTTCACAGTCTGAACACCTACCACCAGAAGCCTTTCAAGTTCCTACTTATATGCACGAGCTGGTTTCGTTTATCAATGAACCTCATGCACCAAAATACGACCTGATTAAAGTGGCTTTGGCGCACCATCGCTTTGGTTGGATTCATCCTTTTGGTAATGGTAACGGGCGTGTTGTACGTTTACTTACTTATGCATTACTCATTAAATATGGTTTTAACGTGCAAGCGGGTGGCCGTGTACTTAATCCCACAGCTGTATTTTGCAATGACCGCGATAAATACTACGCCATGCTTGCACTTGCCGATTTAGGCACAGCCACAGGTCAAGAAGCTTGGTGTACTTATGTGCTTACCGGCATTTTGGATGAGCTGAAAAAAGTAGACCAATTAACCAACTTTGATTACTTGCGCGCCAAAATTCTCGCGCCAGCGCTTGCTCACGCCAAAGAACGCGAATTGATTACAACCCAAGAAGAAAGTATTTTACACATAGCAGCAAAAATGGGTATCGCAAAGGCCGCCGATTTGTCGGCGGCAATGCCCAATTTAACGGCTACTCAGCGCACCTATCAAATTAAAAAATTAGTCGAACGAAAAATGTTGCAGCCTGTAAGTGAAGGTGCGCGCCAATATACCTTTGGTTTTAGCAATAATTATTTAATGCGCGGCGTTATCAAAGCCTTATCCAGTGAAGGGTTTATCCCTGAATCATTGCAAGCAGAAAAGAAATAGTGCCCTATGGCTTTATGTAAGGATTAAATGATGAGGAAAAAGTCATGAGCAACGTAGGCCAGCGTGAACGCGCCACGCAAAATCGTGTCGTTGAGTTTTTTCAAAAAGAACTCAATTACTCCTACTTGGGCGATTGGCAAGATCGCGAAAGTAATCGCAATATTGAGCCACAATATTTACGCGCATGGCTTACTAATCAAGGTGTAGATGCTGTACTTATTGAAAAAGCCATCCGCCGTTTAGATACCGCAGCGGCTTTGGGTGAAGGTAAAAAACTCTTTGATGCCAATAAAGAAGTTTATCGCCTGCTACGTTACGGCGTAAAAGAAAAAACTGGTGCAGGCGAAGTTAAGCAAACCATCTGGCTGATTGATTGGAAGAACCCAGAGAATAATCACTTTGCTATTGCAGAAGAAGTATCGGTTAAAGGCGAAAATAAAAAACGCCCTGATATTGTTTTATACATCAATGGTATTGCCTTGGGTGTGCTTGAGCTGAAGCGCTCATCCGTTTCGTTTAGCGAAGGCGTTCGCCAAAATTTAGATAACCAAAAGAAAGATTTCATCCGCAATTTTTTCACAACCATGCAATTGGTTATGGCTGGTAACGACACCCAAGGTTTACGTTACGGCACTATTGAAACACCAGAAAAGCATTATTTAGAGTGGAAGGAAGAATGCACACAAACATTTGATAACCCACTGCAACGTCACCTTGCTCAGGTGTGCAACAAACACCGCTTTTTAGAAATTATTCACGACTACATTGTGTTTGATAGCGGCATTAAAAAAACCTGCCGCCACAACCAATACTTTGGTATTCAAGCGGCCAAGCGCCATATTGCACGACGTGAAGGCGGCATTATTTGGCACACCCAAGGTTCAGGCAAAAGCCTAACGATGGTGTGGTTAGCCAAATGGATTCGCGAAAATGTAAATGATGCTCGCGTTTTAATTATTACGGACCGCACCGAATTAGATGAACAAATCGAAAAAGTGTTTAAAGGTGTGGACGAAGATATACAGCGCAGCCAAAGTGGCGCGCATCTTTTAGCTAGCATCAACGAGCCAAACCCGTGGTTATTGTGCTCATTGGTTCATAAGTTCGGCCGCCACGCTGAAGATGACGACGAAGGCGCAGCTGAAAACTATATTGAAGAACTCAGAAAAAATCTGCCGAATGATTTTTCTGTAAAAGGAAATTTATTTGTATTTGTGGATGAATGCCACCGCACACAATCGGGCAGATTGCATGATGCCATGAAAGCCATATTGGTCAGCGACTCTGGCCCAGCACCTATGTTTATCGGTTTTACCGGTACGCCACTGCTGAAAAAAGACAAACGCAAATCGCTAGAAGTATTTGGCCCTTATATTCACACCTATAAATTCAATGAAGCCGTGAATGATGGCGTGGTGTTGGATTTACGTTATGAAGCTCGCGATATCGACCAAAGCATCACCTCGCAAAAAAAGGTGGATGAATGGTTTGAAGCCAAAACCCGCGAGCTAACACCGTTTAATAAAACCCTGCTCAAACAAAAGTGGGGCACCATGCAAAAGGTGCTTTCTAGCAAATCGCGCCTTGAGCAAATTGTGAATGATATTTTGTTGGATATGGAAACCAAACCACGCCTAATGGATGGTCGCGGTAACGCCATGTTGGTGTGCGCTAGCGTTTACCAAGCGTGCAAAGTGTATGACATGTTTAGCAAAACCGACTTTAAAGATAAGTGCGCAATTGTTACTAGCTATAAACCTTCAGCAGCCGATATTAAAGGCGAAGAGTCTGGTGAAGGATTAACTGAAAAACTCTTTAAGTACGATATGTACCGAAAAATGTTAGCTGACTATTACGAGCTACCCGAAGATGAAGCGGTAAAGCGCGTTGAAGATTTTGAAAAAGAAGTTAAGCAGCGCTTTATTAAAGAGCCGGGGCAAATGCGTTTGCTGATAGTGGTCGATAAACTGCTCACCGGTTTCGATGCGCCTTCTGCGACTTATTTGTACATCGACAAACACATGGCAGACCACAACTTGTTTCAAGCTATTTGCCGCGTGAATCGGTTAGATGGCGACAATAAAGATTATGGCTACATAATCGATTACAAAGATTTGTTTAACTCACTGGAAAGCGCGGTAGAAAGCTATACCAAAAATGCGCTGGATGGTTACGATGCAGATGATGTGGCAGGTCTATTAAAAGACCGCTTAGGTTTAGCAAAAACAGAGCTAGCTGACGCACTTGAAACAGTTAAAGCCTTGTGCGAGCCAGTCATGTTGCCGCGTGACACTAAGGATTACATCGCCTATTTTTGTGGTGACACCATCAAGCCGCAAGAACTGTTAGATCGTGAAGCATTGCGTGTTGCGCTTTATAAAACCGTTGGTAAATTACTGCGTAGTTACGCCAATATCGCTAACGAGCTACGTGCAGCAGGTTTTACAGCTGAGCAAGCCGAACAAATTAAACAGGATGTTATTCATTTTGAGAAAATGCGCGATGAAGTGAAGTTGGCCAGCGGCGATTACTTGGATATGAAACGCTTTGAGCCTGCTATGCGTCATTTACTGGATATGTATATTCGCGCAGAAGGCAGCGAAAAGCTGGTCGATTTTGAAGAGCTAGGCTTAATTCAATTGATTGTTGAAAAAGGTGAAGATGCGCTGGATTCAATGCCGGAAGGCATTAAGACAAACCCAGAAGCCATGGCAGAAACCATTGAAAACAATATGCGTAAAACCATTATTGATGAAAACCCCGTTAACCCTAAATACTATGAACGTATGTCGGAGTTGCTGGATGCCATCATCGAGGAGCGCCGCAATCAAGTTATAACCTATCAAGAATATTTGGAAAAAATTAAGGCATTGGCTAATAAAGTTGTTAAGCCGCAGGGAGACACTAAAAATCCCTATCCATCGAGTATCGATACCCAAGCCAAGCGTGCTTTGTTTGACAACTTAAACAATGATGAAGTCTTGGCGAATAAAGTCGATGCCGCTATTCGCTACACCAAAAAAGCGGACTGGGTGGGCGACCGCTTTAAGGAGCGTGAAATCGCCAATGCCATTCGTGAAGAATCAGCTGGATACAATGTGGATATTACCGCGATTCTTGAGCTAGCAAAAAATCAACGCGACTATCAATAATATTTTGTTGTGCAATAGAATGTTAAGGCTGAAATTTTGGGCAGAATAATTGATGAGAGCGCAACGGAAAGCCTTTTAGTAATCAGCGGTATGGAAATCCAAGTGGTTCGTAAGAACATCAAGAATCTTCACCTTGCTGTTTTGCCGCCCGATGGAAAGGTTCGTGTAGCAGTACCTCATCATGTGACCGATGAGCGCGTGCGTTTGGCAATCATTTCAAAACTCGCGTGGATACGTAGACAGCAAGCCGATTTCAGCCAGCAGCCACGCCAAACCGAACGTGAAATGATTAATGGTGAAAGCCATTACCTGTGGGGGCGGCAGTATCGCTTAGAAGTGATTGAGCAAGTGGGTAAGCACCGCGTTGAAACCAAGGGCAAAAGTAAGCTTCGGCTTTATGTGCAGCCTGGCACATCGGTCGAGAACCGTTTGCTCGTCCTGAATAACTGGTACCGTGAACAACTAAAATTAAAAGTTGCCGAATTGGTAGAGCACTGGTCGCCCATCATCAAGCGCAAACCAAAAGCCTGCGGTATCAGAAAAATGAAAACCAAATGGGGTAGCTGCAATATTGAAGCTAAGCGTATTTGGTTAAATCTTGAACTCGTTAAAAAGCCGCCTGAATGCTTGGAGTACATCCTTGTCCATGAGCTGGTTCATCTACTGGAGCGCCACCACAACGACCGATTCCGCAAATACATGGATAAATTCTTACCCAAGTGGCGTGAGCATCGGAATTTGCTGAACAAATTGCCTTTGGCCTATGAGGATTGGCAGTATTAAGAGGGCTTTTTCATACATATTAAAAATTTATGTATGTCTTATACGACGCCTTGAGGCGATATTTTTGCCACTCACGCCAACAATCCCGCCATCAGCATGTAGGATTCGACGCCAAAGTATTAAACCTAATTCCAACACTTAACAGTAGCTAACGGGCTGGCGGCCCGAAAAGTATTAAACCAATTATAAAGTATTAAACCTAATTATCGCGGGACAGGTGGGAGTGATAAGGCATGCAAAAAGCCTGTATATAAAATCAATACTGTTTGCGCATACAGTTTTTTTGGTGTAGCCTAGATTCATAGCTTGAAGGTACCATAACTTCTTCGGCATATAATCCCAATTACTGTCTTCTACTTATTTTTCACGTTGAGGTGTCAAATGGATGCGAACAAAGAAAAGGCGTTACAAGCCGCACTAAGTCAAATTGAACGTCAATTTGGTAAAGGAACTGTTATGCGCATGGGCGACAAAGAACAAGTCGCCATCCCTTCTATTTCTACTGGCTCTATCGGGCTGGATGTTGCTCTTGGCATCGGTGGTTTGCCAAAAGGCCGTATTGTCGAAATTTATGGTCCTGAATCATCAGGTAAAACCACCTTAACGCTACAAGTGATTGCGGAAGCCCAGCGTGCAGGCGGTACTTGTGCGTTCATCGACGCGGAGCATGCCCTTGATCCTATTTATGCGGCCAAGTTGGGCGTAAATGTAGAAGACCTGATCATCTCTCAACCCGATACGGGTGAACAAGCTCTTGAGGTGACCGATATGCTGGTACGTTCTGGCGCAGTCGATGTCTTAGTTGTGGACTCTGTGGCAGCGTTGACTCCACGTGCTGAAATTGAAGGTGAGATGGGCGACCATCACGTAGGCCTACAAGCCCGTTTAATGTCTCAAGCTTTGCGTAAAATCACGGGTAATATCAAAAATGCCAATTGCTTAGTGATATTTATTAACCAAATCCGTATGAAAATTGGCGTTATGTTTGGCAACCCGGAAACCACCACGGGTGGTAATGCACTCAAGTTCTATGCATCTGTGCGCTTGGATATACGTCGTATTGGTGCGGTGAAAGAAGGTGAAGAGGTTATCGGCTCAGAAACGCGCGTTAAAGTGGTTAAAAACAAGGTTGCACCACCTTTCAAGCAAACTGAATTCCAAATTCTTTATGGTTCTGGGATTAACCGTATGGGCGAGGTAATCGACTATGGCGTTAAGCTTGGCATGATTGATAAAGCTGGCGCTTGGTATAGTTATCAAGGTAATAAAATTGGTCAAGGCAAGAATAATGTCATGAAGTTTTTGCAGGAAAACCCTGTTATTTCCAAAGAGCTAGAGGCGAAAGTGCGCGCTGAGCTGCTTGAGTCACCAGCGCTTTCGCTCAGCGCTAGCGGAGCTGACTCAGGCGATGATATGGATATGGCCGAATAAGTTCCTTCAAGGAGAACTGCGACGGTTTTTATAAGTCTAAGTCTCACTGTTGCGCGTCATAAGCAGTCTGAGTATGCTGCGCAGCAGTTCTGTTCTTTGGCTTCATTTAGAGGTTTGAAATGCTTAAAACCGGTTTTTTAAGTTTGTTAATAGTGCTTTGTGGTTTGAGTGGATGTGCCACCAAGCCTTATGTCGCAACCGATTATGAGGCGAGTTACAACTTCGCAGCGCTTAAAACTTTCGCTGTCAAAAGTGCCAAGCAGGATACTAAAGAGAACATTCTTATATCGCCATTTACCTTGAGCCATATTCACAGCATGGTTAATGAGGGGTTGTCTAAGCGCTATCAATCAGTCAGCGAATCAGCAGCACCGGATTTTTATGTGACTTACCACGTGGTAATGGAAGATAAACTAGAGCCTAGCACTTACGATCAAATGTATGGTTATGGCTTTTGGGGTAGAGGCTATCGCTATCCTTCGCCGCTTTTTTACCGCCCTGCTTATGATGGCGGGGTGAGAGTGTACAACCAAGGCAGCCTTATTATTGATATGGTCGACGCCAAAACTCAGCAGCCCATTTGGCGTGGTGTTTCAGAGAAGCGCTTGAGCAAAAGTCTAAGTCCACAGAAGCAGCGTGAAATTTTGACAAGTGCGGTAATGGAAATATTGGCTCAATTTCCGCCAGTAGCTAAATAATTACTCTTGTTTAAAAAGGCCGCCTAGCGGCCTTTTTTTATGGGCCAAATCATGAAAAATGAAATTACTCCTACAAGCATTCGCATGTCGGCCATGAATTTACTGGCACTGCGTGAGCATTCCGCCCATGAGTTGAAGTTGAAGCTCGCCCGCAAATTCGATCAATTGGATTGGATAAGCATTGAAGTTGATAAATTAAAATGTGATGGCTTGCAAAGCGATGAACGTTTTACCGAAGCCTACGTCAGTATGAGATTACGGCAAGGTAAGGGGGCCTTGGTAATTAGAATGGAGTTGAAAGAGAAAGGTATATCAGAAGCCCTCATCGCTGAATGCTTAGCGGAACATCAAGATTGGGATCAGCTGGCGTTGCGAGTCTATCTAAAAAAATTTGGCGATTCATCTGCCTTAGATGTTAAAGAAAAGTCTCGGCGAATTCGTTTTCTAAGTTCGCGAGGCTTCTCATCCTCTAGCATTCAATATGCTCTTAAGCATGCTATAGCCACCAAAGAATAATGTGCAAATACCGTTAATATTTATTAACTGCAATATGTTCAGTAATAAACAAGTGTTAAACTCGAGCGAATTATCTTACAAAATCGCTTTTTAATTGAACTTCGTAAAAACAACTCTGAATGATGTGTTTTTATTGCTACCAATCGAGATTAACTATGTCTTCGCTTTTATCGGTACGCTTATTTACCTGCGCACTTGCTTTTGTTTCGTTCCCTGTCATTGCACAGAAAACTCCTAAGCCCGAAAAACCCTTAGATGTCATCGTGCAATCGGTTGCATACCGCGAGCTTCAAAACAACATAGAGGCGCTAGGGAATTTGCGCGCGTTTGAATCCGTAACTATAACGGCTAAAGCCACCAAAACGGTCACGCATATTCGTTTTGAAGATGGCCAGCGCGTTGAGAGGGGTGCCACTTTAGTTGAGATGACCAACGCTGAAGAGTCAGCACTTATGGAAGAGTCTCGCTTAAACGCAGTAGAGGCCGGGAAACAGTTGGAACGTACACAATCCCTTGCAAAAAGTGGTGCTGTGTCTCCGTCACTTTTAGATCAGCGTACTCGAGAGTACGAAGCAGCGCGTGCTCGTTTTAATGCATTACAAGCTCGTTATAAAGACCTAATTATCACGGCGCCTTTTGGTGGTGTTGTAGGCATTCGGGACGTGAGTCTCGGTAGTTTAATCGCTCCAGGCCAAGTCATTACTACCTTGAACGACGATAGTAAAATGAAGTTGGATTTTACAGTTCCGGCAATTTATCTCCGCAGTTTGCGCACGGGTTTGCCTATTGATGCGCAGAGTCGTGATTTGGGTGATAAAACTTACAAAGGAAAAATATTTAGCATTGATAATCAAGTTGATGAAGCAACTCGCTCCATAAAAGTACGTGCAATATTCGACAATGCTAGCCATGAGTTAAAGCAAGGTTTGTTAATGACCGTTGTTGTGCGTGCAGATATTCGTAAGTCATTAGTTCTCAGTGAGGCCGCATTGGTGCCTATGGGCAGTAATAACTTTGTATTTGTTTTGCAACCCAATAAAGAAAATAAAAGTGCTCAGTGGGTCGCAGAGAAACGACAAATTTACATTGGACAGCGCTACAAAGGTTTGGTTGAGGTGGTGGATGGTTTGAAGGAAGGCGAGAAAGTCGTGACTCACGGATTACAGAAAATTCATGCGGGTCAGCTTTTAAACATTATGGCCGAGCAATCTAATGATCCTGCTAAAAAAACCGAGCCCTTAGCGGAACTCTTGCAACAGAAAAAAGCTGAGGGCAAATAATTATGATGCTCTCCGATGTTTCCATTCGACGACCGGTTTTTGCGTCCGTTATTTCGTTACTGCTATTAGCTTTCGGCATTCTCGCGTTTGATCGCTTGTCGCTGCGTGAATATCCCAACATTGATCCTCCGATCGTTTCAATTCGCACTTCCTATCCCGGTGCTGCCGCTAATATTGTTGAAACCCGTATTACCAAACCGTTGGAGGATCGAATCGCTGGGGTTGAAGGTATTCGTTATATCGAGTCCAGCAGTGAAAACGGGGTTTCCAATATCACCGTGACTTTCAATATAGAACACGATATTGAAGCAGCTGCTAATGATATTCGCGATAAAGTTTCCAGCGCCGTGAGTTCTTTACCGATTGAAGCTACTGCACCTGAAGTTCAAAAAATTAACTCCGACGACGAAGTTATTGTTTGGATGAGTCTCGCCGGTGAAGGTATGACTGTGCCGGAGCTATCTGATTATGCGAAACGTTATGTTGTAGATAAATTTTCTGCGGTGGAGGGCGTTGCTCGTGTTCGTATCGGTGGGGAGCAACGTTATGCCATGCGGGTATGGCTCGATAGAAAAAAGCTCGCCGCACATAATTTAACGGTGAATGATATTGAAAATGCATTGCGCACTGAAAACGTCGAGTTACCTGCAGGTAGCGTTGAATCAAAAGATCGACAATATACTGTGCGAATGGCGCGAACTTACAGAACCGACGAGCAATTTTCTCGGTTGGTTGTAAAACACGCCGCTGATGGTCATTTAATTCGCTTGGGCGATATTGCAAAAGTAGAGAAGGGCACCGTTGAAGATCGAAATCTATTTCGCGGAAACGGTGTCGCGCAGGTGGGCATAGGTATCGCAAAACAATCCACGGCAAATACTTTAGATGTTGCGCGTGGTGTTAAAGAAGAAAAACTTCGAATGAATGCTAGTTTGCCAAAGGGCATGAGCATTGAAGACAGTTATAACAGCGCTATTTTTATCGAGCGGGCCATCCACGAGGTTTATATCACGCTTGTGCTCGCGGTGCTGCTAGTGGTTGGTGTGATCTATGTGTTCCTTGGCAGCGTTCGAGCGATGCTTATACCGGCGGTAGCTGTGCCGGTTTCTATCGTTGCGACTTTTACAGTGCTAGCTGCATTAAACTTCTCAGTAAACATGCTCACTTTATTGGCGTTGGTGTTAGCTATCGGTTTGGTTGTGGATGATGCGATTGTTGTGCTTGAGAATATAGTTCGGCACATCGAAGAAAAAGGAAAACCTGTGTTGTTAGCCGCTTATGATGGCGTGCGTGAAGTGGGTTTCGCCGTTATTGCTACGACGCTTGTATTAATATCCATCTTCATTCCTATCGTATTTGTAAAAGGTGATGTCGGGCGTCTGTTTTCCGAGTTCGCTATTACTATGGCGGCGTCTGTTGCCTTCTCTGCATTAGTAGCTTTAACGCTCTCTCCAATGCTCGCTTCAAAAATTTTACGTAAAGAAACTAAACGTGTGGCCTTGGTCGAAAAAGTTGATGTGAAAATGCATCAGCTACGTGATTTGTACAAAAAAGTGATTTTAAAAAGTCTGCGTAAAAAACCTATCACCATCGCCGTATTCATTTTCATGCTCTGCGTGTGTTTTTTAATGGCTGTGTTTATTCCAACGGAATACGCTCCTAAAGAAGACCGGGGTAATTTCCAAATTATGATTAATGGCCCCGAGGGCGCAACCTACGATTACATGGAAGAATACATGGCAGAGATTGAAAAGCGTGTTATGCCTTATGTGGAATCCGGCGAAGTTTCGCGTTTAATGGTTCGTGCTCCGCGGGCGTTTGGAACCTTTGAAAGTTTTAACGGTGGTGTTGCCATAGTTGCGCTTAACGATTGGAGCGAGCGCCGTAACGCCTTTGTCATTATGGATGAAATCAAAGCGAAAATCAGTGATTTGCCCGGTGTAACAACATCTCTGGTTATGCGTCAGGGATTTGCCAGCGGTTCATCTAAACCGGTGCAATTTGTCATTGGTGGTGGTACTTACGAAGAGCTCGCAAAGTGGCGCGATATTCTGTTAGAGAAAATTAATCAAAATAATCCGGGGTTAACGAACATCGATTGGGACTACAAAGAAACCAAGCCGCAAATTGAGGTAAGGGTTGATACGGATCGTGCCGCCGCTTTAGGTGTAAGTGTTAGCAATGTGGGGCACACACTGGAAACCTTATTGGGTTCTCGTAGGGTAACTACTTACATTGAACAGGGTGAAGAATACGATGTGCTTATTCAAGGAGAGCGGGATGAGCAGCGCACTAAAAATAGTTTAGAGAATATGTACGTGCGCTCAGATTCTACCGGCAAATTGATTCCCTTAGCCAATGTGGTCACTCTTACTGAGGTAGCTGACGCAAGCCGCTTGAATCGCTACAACCGTATTCGCTCACTCACTATCGAAGCGGGGCTGGATGGCAAATATACGTTAGGCGACTCGCTCAATTATCTAAATCAATTGGTAAAAGAGAATTTGCCGCCCACTGCAACGGTGGATTATCGCGGCATGTCGCGCGATTTTAAAAATTCCAGTGGCTCTATGTTCTTTATGTTTGCGTTAGGAATTTTGATTACCTATTTAGTTTTGGCTGCGCAATTTGAAAGTTACGTACATCCTTTTGTCATTATGCTAACTGTTCCGCTCGCAATAGCGGGAGGATTGCTAGGGTTATGGATAACGGGCAGCACTATGAATTTATATTCGCAAATTGGTTTGATAATGCTAATAGGTCTGGCGGCAAAAAATGGTATTTTAATTGTTGAGTTCACAAACCAACTGCGTGACCGAGGAGTAGAGTTTACTCAAGCGTTACTTGAGGCTTCATCTGCACGCTTGCGCCCCATCATTATGACGAGTTTAACAGCTGTTGCAGGCGCGCTTCCGCTTGTTATTTCTTCCGGTGCGGGCTCAGAAACACGTTTTGTAATCGGTGTGGTTGTAATTTCGGGCGTAATAGTCGCAACTTTTTTCACACTATTTGTGGTTCCGGTTGCTTATGCGCTCTTGGCAAAAAATACAGGCTCGCCGAAAGATGTGAGCAAAAAGCTTGAACAGGAAATTGCACGCTTTAATGCGGTAGATGAGTAAAATTTATTTCGCTTGGGCGTCTGCCTGAGCGAATATGTAACAATAAAAACAAGTGGTGTCTACTGATCAAGGTGTTTGGCCTGTTATGTAGCAAGGTATTTGATACTGCAGCAAGAAATATTGAGGTTCGTTTAAACGAAGAAGTAATGTTGGATTGATACGCTTATTGAGCTGGAAATTACTGCTTAAGGCGTTAGATCCAACAATTATTCACCTGTCGGCAAACGCGTGCCCGCCTGAATCAAATTCATGGATTTGATGGTAATGTGTTGCTGGGCAAATTAACAAAGAATCAACTGCACCCAAGAGTGTTTATGCTGTTGGATAAGCTTCGCAAAGATAAAAATTTATAATTGCGGCGATCTAGTAATTTATACCAACTATTTTTTTTACCTCGTCGATCTGGCTGCGACCTGGTTTCCCGGAATTCGTAAGTACAATGAGTTGCGTGTCGCTCGCGTAGTTGATCATCAGTTCTGCTTCGAATCCATCCCACTCACCTGAGTGTCCAAACGTATTTTTATTCACGAAAAACCCATAGCCGCAATCGTAAGCGTTGGCGATTTTACTGTGGCTACGAGTCATATTCGCCAGTGTTTCTGACGAGATCAGAATGCCTTTCTTCAGTGCTGAAAAGAAGTTAAAAAAATCTTCTGTCGAACTTACCTGTCCCATTGACCCTTTAAGATATGTTGTAAAGCCATAATAGGTATTTTTAGATGCATAATTTAAGGCGTCACTAACTTTTATGCTTTGGTTCTCATCTGTAATGTAAGAATTTTGCATGTTCGCCGGCCCAAAAATATGCTGGGCCATATAAGCGGGAAAACTCATTCCTGTTTTGCGCTCGATGACAATCGCCAGTAACATAAATCCTGTGTTGGAATAGTCGCCATTAGTTCCTGGTTCGAATTCGAGCGTGGGGTTTTGGATTAAGTATGGAATTAAGCTATTGTTCGTTAGCCCGCTCAGAAGCGTTGGGTTCCAAAAATCATTGATAATGTCAATGACCCCAGATCGATGCATAAGTAAGTGTTCTATAGTGATTTTATTCCACGTTGGGGGGAGTTCGGGAATAAATTGCAAAATGGAATCCGACAGTTTTAATTCCCCTTTTTCTACCAGCTGCATAATCGCAATTGCGGTAAATGGTTTGCTGATTGACGCCAATTGAAACCCCGTCGTTTTAGAAATGAGTATGCGTGAATCTTTGCGCGCCATGCCTTTACTAGCGTAGATAGCTTCGCCGTTTTTAACAACCAGAACACTAATTCCTGCCTCGTCATCTTTTTGGTGGCCTGCTAAATATGTATCCAATGCCTGCGTCAGTGTTGCAGTCGAGGAAGTGCTTGTTGAAGAGCTCTCATCAACTTGACTTGCAGATTCATTGCCACCACAGTTCAATAGAACGGAGCAAAAAATTATTAGGAGAGTTAGCTTGGATATTGAAGCTGTATTATTCATTTTTTTGTGAATCCACAAGAAAGTTTAATGAGGCTATTTGGCTAGCCTCACCATGCTGGCTAAGGTTTAAATAGACCGATGATTTCAGCTTTTGCGATGATTTTGCTGGCATAAAGTGCTTCAAATTCGCTTCTTTTCATCGCCTTATTTGCGTTGACTGTGATGGTCTCAGAGTTCAGAGCATAAATCGCAAAGTAATAGTGGTGAGTTCCTGTACCAGTTGGTGGGCAGGGGCCGGAGTACTTGGGGACGTTGTCATCATTAGCCCCTTCAACGCTACCCATAGGCATTGCGCGAAGCGTTGCACCCTCAGCAATCTCTCTTGCTGCGCCGGGAATGTTGTAAACATCCCAGTGCACGTAGGGATGCCCCACAATCGCCACGGCGTCCATATCCTCCATAATCAACGAAAAACTTTTAACATCTGGAGAAGTGATTTCCCATGCCAAGTGCGGGCTAACTTCTGTACTAAAGCATGAGTATTTAATGGGGATGGCGGCATCAGCTACAAAACTGTTTGAACTCAACTTGAATGCAATTGAACTCGTTTGGCTGGAAGCGCTTGAATTTGATGAGCTGGAAGAAACTATTGATGAAGATAGAGAAGAAGACGACAGGCTGCTCGACGAAGATTGCTGGCTGCTCACGGAGCTAAATATAGAGCTGGAGCTAAGGGCGCTTATGGGCCCTGGTTCGGTAGTATGCTTTTTGCTGCCGCCACCGCCGCAACCCTGGAGTATCATCACCGCAAATATGAATGGTACGAAAACTTTTTTCATCGCCTAAACCTTTATTGTTAGTTGCACGAGGCTTTAAAACTAATGGCTTAGCGATGCTAAAGAGTCATTTTAGATAAAAGATGACTCCGGTACAGAGTGAAAAGCTGAATGAAAATGGATTTTAGTGATTGTTAATCAACAGATGCTAAGTTTGAATGAAGTTTAGTGCTTAGAATTTGCGCGCGAAATTGATTTGGTGTAACGCCTAGGGTGTCTTTGAAGGCTTTGTAAAAAGAATTTTTATTGTTAAAACCTGCTTCAAACGCAATATCCAGAATCCGTAATTGGCAATCTGACTTTTTAAGTAAGCTGCACGCATAATCCAATCTGTATCCATTAAGGAATTCATAAAAGCTCGTTGCCAAGTGCACATTCAAAAGTTCTGAAAGCTGATGAGTACTTACACCGAGCTGCCGCGCTAAATCAGGTAACGAAAGTTCATTTTGTCGAAAGAGCTGCTTAACTCGCATGAGCTTGGTTAACTCTTGCTCAAGTATTTGGGCAGAGGATTCATCTAGCTCGAGGTAACGGATTTTAGATTCGGTATTGCTTGTTGCAGAGACATCAGTTTGTACCTTTGAGGTTTCGTCGTCAGTCATTAGGGGGGCTTCGTTAAAGAATAGCCGTGGTCTGTAAACGGTAAGTATTCCAATTGAGAAAACGTAAATCGAAAAGAGTGGAAATGCACCAAAGTCCAAGAGGTTATAGGTGGTTAAAATACCTAAGTTGACGAGTGAAATAACAATGAAATCTACGCCAACCAACAGCATGAGTCCGCCGATAACATAGAGCAACCAAAAATAACCAGTATTTTTGAAACCCTTGCTCAAACTAGCGATGTAGTGCTTTTTTTTCAAAAGCCATATAAGGGCGACCAGTAAATACGCCAGCATATGGAGCGAGCCGAGTAAGGATATGGGTACCCACAGGTGATTGAATAACAAAAGGGTTGAAAGTGCAGCGAGCCAAGGTGCAAAGTGCAACAGACATGTGGATGTTTTCAGCTCACCACGTGTTAAAACCCCTAGGAACATCCAGATGAATGGCCCCTTTAACCATAAAAAGGTTGATGACACTAAAGATAGGAGAAAAATGCCGTTGGGAACAACCAGTGTGGCGTAGAGATCCATCTGAGGCGTAGTTAACGCAATTAAAAATACGGCAAACCAACGGTTCAATATTGGAATGCCGCGTTTGTCTTGAAATAAAAGAAACGCCGTCCATAGTGTTATGGCGATAGTGGAAAGTAGAACAATCTTAAAAACTTCTAACATAATTTTACTTCCCAACTGGAGTCCGTGTAGTGGGTGCCTAAATCTTAATTTTGGCTTTTAAAAACTCAACGATATCGGCAACAGGGACTTCTTGTTTCTCGGCATCGCGTCGGCCTTTATATTCGATATTGCCCGCTTCTAAACCGCGATCACCAATGACGATGCGATGTGGAATGCCCATCAAATCGGTATTGGCGAGTTGTACTCCCAAGCGTGCCTTCTCGTCATCCATAAACAACACGTCAATACCAGCAGCTTGTAGCGCGGTGTAAATGTCTTCTGCCTTTTTCGCAACGGCTTCGGATTTATTCATATTGATAGGCACGATTGCAACGTGGAATGGTGCAATAGCGTCGGTCCAAATAATGCCGTTCTCATCGAAATTCTGCTCGATAGCAGCGGCAACAACGCGGGTTACGCCGATGCCATAGCAACCCATAATCATGGTTTGCTCTTTGCCGTTTTCATCCAGTACACGAGCTTTCAGTGCTTCTGAATATTTAGTGCCGAGTTGGAAAATGTGGCCAACTTCAATGCCGCGTTTAATTTCCAGAGTGCCTTTACCGCATGGGCTTGGATCGCCCGCAACCACGTTGCGGATATCGGCAACTAATGTAAGTTGTGCATCGCGGCCCCAGTTCACGCCAGTGAGGTGGAACCCGTCTTTATTAGCGCCACAAACAAAATCAGCGGCGTGGGCGGCGGAGTGGTCAACAATAACTGGAATGTTCAAGCCGACAGGGCCAATAGACCCAACGCTTACGCCCAGCTCGGCTTTAATGCGGGCCTCCGGTGCGAAAGTCAGTGGAACGGCAACGCCGGTTAATTTTTCCGCTTTAATATCGTTCAGTTCGTGATCGCCGCGTACAACCAATGCTACGAGCGGTTGAGTTTTGTCTTCGCGTACTTCGCCCAGCACGATAAGCGTTTTGAGTGTTTGTTCTGGCGATACCTTCAAGAAGGTGCAAACTTCCTCGATGCTGTGCGCACCCGGTGTTGCAACTTCCTTCATGAGATGTTGTGGGGCAGGGCGTGGTGTTACAGGTGGCAATGCTTCTGCTTTTTCAGTGTTGGCGGCATAGTCGCTACCATTGCTGAATACAATCGCGTCTTCACCACTTGCTGCCAACACGTGGAATTCGTGTGAGAAAGCGCCGCCAATTGAACCTGTATCGGCCAACACCGGGCGGAACTCCAAACCTAAACGCGTAAAAATATTGCAGTAGGTTTGGTGCATTACATCGTAGGTTTCTTGCAAGGATTCGGTAGTGTTATGAAACGAGTAAGCATCTTTCATAATAAATTCGCGTGAACGCATTACGCCGAAGCGTGGGCGAACTTCATCGCGGAATTTGGTTTGGATTTGATAAAAATTTGCAGGCAATTGTTTGTAGCTGTTGATCTCATTGCGAACCAAATCGGTGATCACTTCTTCGTGGGTTGGGCCTAAGCAGAAAGGGCGATTATGGCGATCATTAATGCGCAGTAGTTCTGGGCCATATTGCTGCCAACGGCCAGATTCTTCCCATAATTCGGCGGGTTGTACCACGGGCATCATTACTTCTTGCGCGCCAGATTTATCCATTTCGCTGCGAACAATCTTTTCTACCTTGCGCAGTACACGCAAGCCTAAGGGCAACCATGTGTAAAGCCCAGATGCTAGCTTGCGGATCATGCCCGCACGTAACATTAATTGATGGCTAATGACTTCTGCATCGGCTGGGGTTTCTTTAAGTGTTGCAATTAAAAATCGGCTGGAACGCATAGATAGTCTTCTTCGCAATGTGGCTATAATGGAATTAAAGACGCATATTCTACGGTGCCGAGCGCAATTGGTACAGGCGCTAATCTACTGATTAACAGAGGTAAATCTTATGTTTGAACTCCACCCCCGTTTGGCCGCAGATTCGGTAGTAATTGGTCGTTTTGATTTGTCGTTACTGCTGCTCAGTAAAGATGCAAATTACCCGTGGTGCATTCTGGTGCCGCAGGTGGAAGACGTATTTGAAATCCATCATTTGAGTGAGGAAGAGCAAATTCAGTTAATGCGCGAATCTTGTCGTCTCTCGGAGGTGATGACTAGCTTATTTGATGCGCACAAAATGAATGTAGCGGCCTTGGGGAATGTGGTGCGTCAGCTGCACGTCCATCACATTGCCCGCTTTGAAAATGACCCTGCATGGCCGCAACCCGTGTGGGGTAAGCTTCCCACAAAAGACTATGCGCCTTCGCAATGGGCGGAACGGGTAAAGCGCCTGCAAAATGCGTTGGTTGGTGAAGGCTTTGCGGTTGTTTGATTCCAAGCGTTCGATAGATGTCCAATAATAAAAAACCCCGCGAATGCGGGGTTTTTGCTTTCAGAAGGGCACTAATTAAAGAGCCATTTCTTTCAATTTTTTCAACGGACGAACTTTTACAGAAGTGCTAGCTGGCTTAGCTTTGAACATCACTTCTTCACCGGTGAACGGGTTAATGCCTTTGCGTGCTTTGGTTGCTGGCTTTTTCACGGTGGTGATTTTCAACAAGCCTGGCAGTACGAATTCGCCAATACCTTTCTTCTTAACATGGCCTTCAATCACGTTGGTCAATTCGTCCAACACCGCTTGAACTTGCTTTTTGTTCAACTGAGTTGCATCAGCAATTTGTTGCAACATTTGAGTTTTGTTTTGGCGCTCTGCAATTGGTTTAACAACAGCAGGAGCTGCTTTAACAGCAGGTGCTTTTTTAGCTGGAGCAGCTTTAACAGGTGCTTTTTTAGCAGCAGCTTTTGGTGCTGGTTTGGCAGCGGCAGCTTTTGGTGCAGCTTTAGCTTTGGCAGCAGGTTTTGCAGCGGCTTTAGCAGCAGCAGGTTTTGCAGCAGGAGTCTTTTTAGCAACCATGGTGGATTCCTTTATTTGAGATGATCATTAGGTATGTTTATTCTGTAAGCAAGCGGCTCAATCGGTTGATGCGCTACTTCTGGCTCGCTCGAAAACCCCTGTTTTTCTAGGCTCAAAATGCCTAGTGCAAGGATTGGAGCTATATATAAAGGATTAAAATGGAATCAGCAACAAAAAACTCGGTTAATCCCCGAAGAAAAGTGCAAATTTTTGCGTTGAATATGCTTTTCGCCGAGTAAATCAGCCTTAAAGCCTATTAATGTAAGCAAATGGCTAGATGAACAACTGTTGTAATTCTGGCTCGATCTCACCGTATTGCCAAATGTAATCGAAGGTTTCGCGCAAACGTTTTACTTCAACAGCGGCATCAAAATTTGCAAATCCTTTGTAGGTCGCTTCGTCATTTTTATAGAGAAGGGCGCTGGTGTCACAGAGCATAAATCCCATATCAGTGTTTTCAGGCTCAACAGTTAATTTGCGCAATACAATTTTGCTGGAAAGTCGTTGATGAAGCTTTGCAAGTTGGTGCCCGCTTTCCACGAGTTGTTTTGTATTTTTAACAAGGATTTGTACTTGCGCGTAACGGTTGGTGCGTGCGAAATTTGATAGCGCTTGGATAAATTCCGGCGCACCGTAAACAAGCTGATCTAAGTCGCGGCTAAGAATCGCAATTGAACGACGTGATTGTTCGACCAGCTTTAGCGATTCAACTTGAAAGTCTTGTAAAGCGTGGAGCAAGAGAATATGGGGGCTAACAGCCGAGACTTCACTCATAGTTTTTCTCTTCTTTGTGATCAAACCACATTTCAATGTGCGGAATGCCTGCATCCATAAAAATGGAGCCGCGAGCAGTAAAACCCAAATGTGCGTAGAAGGCCTGTCGCTGCGTTTGTGCATGTAAGTAAATGCCGAAGCTCGGATACTGTTCTGTGCAGTAATTCATTAGCTCGCGCATTAAATAACGGCCAACACCCTGGTGACGATGTTCCTTCAAAACGGCTACACGGCCAATGTGAAGTAGCAAATTATTCTCTATCAGCAGACGCGCGCAGGCAATATTTTTGCCTTGCGCGTTTTGCACAAGAAAATGGATGGCAGTATCGTCGTTGTCATCCCACTCATCCGCAACGGGTACTTGTTGTTCATGTATAAAGACACGCTCGCGAAGAATCCGAAGTTCCTGTTCGTGTGTTTGCCAGTTAGTCGTGATGACTTTCATAGGTGTCTAGTTGAGTTGAGGAAAACCGAAGCAATCACTCATCAACGAGTATGGTTTCCTGATTGATAAGTTGAGTAACAACAGCTCTATCGTACAAATCTTCCACCAAGGGTTTAATCTGTTCCCAAGTAATTTCGACGTGAGCACACACTACTTCTGCAAGCTCTCGCGAACACGAAAACGCTTGGCCATCGGCAAACAATAGCGTTGAATCGCCCTGAGTGTGGAACGCCAAGCGTGCCGCTGGGTGACGCCACAACATTTGTCCTTCTGCAAGTGCAGCTTGCCAGTCATCGGCGGTTATCTCGTCATCGCTTTCGATGTCGTCTTGCCCATATTTACGCTCGGTCATATGCTTGCCGAACCAATGGGCAATATTCTCCGCTGTGAAGTGTTGCTTAATGATGTCCTGAATTTGCGCAATGGCATCTGCTTTAATTTCACCGGGGTTGGTTTGTAGCTTTAAGTAGGGATCGTTAAAACGTAAATCATTATTCAAGGTTTGCGCGATATCGTGGCTCAGTTCATCCACAATAGCCGCGTGGCTGGGGGCGCGGAAACCTATCGAGTAGGTCATGCAATCGCCCTGTGCGACGCCCCAATGCGCAACTCCCGGTGGAATATAAAGCATATCGCCGGGCTCAAGCACCCACTCACCCTGCGTTTCAAAGTTCTCCAGAATATGAAGCTGAGTACCTTGCAAGTGTGGTGAATTTTCATCGCATTGTTGGCCAATTTTCCAATGACGCTTACCAAGACCTTGTAGCAAAAACACATCATAGTAATCAAAGTGCGGGCCTACGCTGCCTTGGTCCGGGGCAAAGCTGATCATGATGTCATCCAATCGCCAGTTGGGAATAAACCGAAAGTTATCCAACAGCAAATTCACTTCAGGAACCCATTGATCTACGGCTTGAACGAGCAGCGTCCAATGTGTTGGTGGTAGGTTCGCAAAGGTTTCTTCATCGAAAGGTCCGTTGCGCAATTCCCACGGCGTATTGCCTTTTTCCAACACAATGCGCGATTCAACTTCTTCTTCCAATGCTAAGCCCGCAAGTTCATCACCGTCGATGGGGGACTGAAAATTGGGGAATGCGTTACGAATTAACAAAGGTTTCTTTTGCCAGTATTCCAACAGGAATTTTTGGATGGGCATATCGCCGAGATGGGTGAGAGCGTTTGTCATAATTCTTCTTTATAAATGAGTTTGTTTGCCTGCGGCGGGCCTCACTTTTCTTTGCTTGTCCAAAGAAAAGTAAGCAAAAGAAAAGACACCCAGCTCGTTCGTGTTTCCTGCGCGTTTCGGAAAATTGCCGTCGTTCCGGTGCGACATCCATGTCGCATCGTCACTAAAACGCACTTCCTGTGCGTTTTACAGCAATTTTCCTCCAATGCTCGGCGAACTCACATGGGACCCATCGGTGCCAGCTGCAGATTCTTATATGTTGAAAAAACTAAGGGCTCCGAGGAGCCCTTTTTAAACTTGCAATCTTAAATCGCTTTGGCTTGCGCAACCGCATTCCCAATATAATTTGCAGGTGTCAGTTCACGCATGGCTTGTTTTGCATGTTCTGGAATATCCAAGGTTTCAACGAATGCTGCCAATACTTCTTTCGTAATGGTTTGGCCGCGAGTCAGTGCTTTCAGTTTCTCGTAAGGCTCGTCAACGTTGTAGCGGCGCATAATAGTTTGGATTGGCTCGGCTAATACTTCCCACGCGTTATCCAAATCTTGCGCGAGGCGCGCGCGGTTAATTTCAAGTTTGCTCATGCCCTTCAATGTTGATGCGAAAGCAATCATCACATAACCAAAACCAACACCCATGTTACGCAATACAGTCGAGTCGGTTAAGTCGCGTTGAAAGCGTGAGATGGGGAGCTTTTGCGCGAGGTGATTGAACACAGCATTCGCAATACCCAAATTACCCTCAGAGTTTTCGAAATCAATCGGATTAACTTTGTGCGGCATGGTGGATGAGCCCACTTCGCCTGCGATCGTTTTTTGTTTGAAGTAACCGTAAGAAATGTAACCCCAAATGTCGCGGTCAAAGTCGATTACGATAGTGTTGAAGCGCGCGATAGCATCAAACAATTCGGCGATGTAATCGTGTGGCTCAATTTGCGTGGTGTAGGGGTTCCAGGTCAGGCCTAAGCTCTCCACAAATTGTTGCGCGTTAGCCTGCCAATCCACTTCCGGGTAAGCGGAAATGTGCGCATTGTAGTTGCCCACAGCGCCGTTGATTTTGCCCAGCAATTCCACCTCTTTTACAAGTTTCAATTGGCGACGCAAACGCGCGGCTACGTTTGCCATTTCTTTGCCGACAGTGGTTGGTGACGCGGTTTGGCCGTGAGTGCGCGAGAGCATGGCGTCTTCAGCGTAATCGTGGGCGAGTTTTACGACGCCATCGATAATCGCTTGCGCGTCTTTAATAAATTCTTCACGGCCTGCTTTCAACATCAATGCGTGCGAAAGGTTGTTGATATCTTCCGAAGTACAAGCGAAGTGAACGAACTCCAAAACGGCTTCTAATTCTGCATTGCCTGCAAATTTATTTTTGAGGAAATACTCAACCGCTTTAACGTCGTGGTTAGTGGTGCGCTCAATAGTTTTAACGGCTTGCGCGTCAAGTTCGCTAAAGTTTTCTACGATGCTATCCAGCTGAGCATTTGTAGCGGCGCTAAACGCGGGAACCTCAGGAATGCCTGCATGACGACTGAGTTGTTGCAACCAACGGACTTCCACTTCTACGCGGAAGCGAATTAAACCAAATTCACTGAAAATTTTACGCAATGCAACGGTGCGATTGCCGTAGCGGCCATCTACAGGTGAAACAGCATTGAGTGCGGTGAGTGTTGCAAAGGAGTCGTTGGATGTAGGGGCCATGCGGGTTCTCGTTTAAAAATAAAATAAATAAAATTGATGTTCCGGTTTGTCCTGAATAAAAATCATCAAAAAGTTGAAAGTTCTTTTTAATTGCTTTATTCAAGGCGAACGGGAATATCAAATTCCCTTTTTAATGCAGCGGATGCGTTTGGAAAAGCTTACATTAGAACATTTATACTGCCTGTTCAGCTTGTCTCAAAAGGCCGCCATCATAACTGAAAACGCCTGATTTTTCAGGCGTTTTCAGTGAATCAGTAAGGTAAAGCGCGTAGCAAGTGGTCTATTTGCGATGCGATTGCCTTTCGTTGCAACAGCAGCTGCCAACGGGTTCCGCCCAGTTGTCGCCACAGCATGGCAGAGCGAATGGATGCCAACAGAAGCGCGCGGATTTGGCTGGCAATACGCGGTTGTTGAAGGTAATTGTAGTCGCCCATTACCTGAATGCGAAAACGAAAAGTACTGATGGTCTCGCTATAGATTTGACCTAGGTTGCCTACTACATTGTCATGGGTCGAGGTGAAATGTTCGGCTTGGATGGCGGCTTGGGATACTCGAGTCCCTAGCGTGTTGATCATGTCTCTGCGCCCCGCCAGTTTCTTCTGAAGGTGTAAGGCGCCCAAGGCGTAGCGCATGGCTTCTTGATGCTTATGTTTACCAGAAAGCATGTCGCGCAAGGCTTCTAGGCCAACACGTAGGTTTTGTGGGTTACCGCCGTAAACCGCGAGCGTACTGGTGGGGTTTAGGTCAAAAAGGCTTTCTACGCTGCATTTATAGGCATCTTGCTGCGCAAATCCGGTCTTAGCCACTTGGTTCACCAGCACGGCGGCTTGCACAACACCTGCTAGTGCAAGGGTAATGTCTTGAAGGTTTTTACTCACAATGAATACTCGTAGTTGCGTCTGTGCGTGTGAAGGGTCAGACGTTGTCGGTAGACTCAATCACGGCGCCGCCAAGGCAAACATCACCTTGGTAAAAAACAACCGATTGGCCCGGTGTAATCGCGCGTTGAGGTACATCGAATAGAACGTCTAATGTCCCGTCCATCAAAATAGTTACACGGCACGATTGATCTTCCTGCCGGTAACGGTTTTTAGCGGTACAGGTAAAGCTAGATGAGGGCGTGTTATCGGGATTTAAAGGCCCACCAGTCGGAGCGCCGTTAATCCAATGGGCTTGTTGGGCAATAAGATGATTCGTATAAAGCAATGGATGATCTGTTCCTTGCACTACCACCAACACATTACGATTCAAATCTTTACAGGCAACGAACCAAGGCTCCTCGTTTGCGCCCTTAACACCACCAATTCCCAACCCTTGGCGCTGGCCAATAGTGTGATACATCAAACCAGAATGCTGGCCAATTACGGTGCCTTCGGGTGTTTGTATGTCTCCCGGTTGCGCGGGTAGATACTGCTGCAAAAAGTCCTTAAAGCGACGTTCGCCAATAAAGCAAATGCCGGTGCTGTCTTTTTTGTTATGGGTGACTAGGCCATGTTCTTCGGCGATACGACGAACTTCCGGTTTTTCGATATCGCCGACAGGGAAAAGTGATTTGGCAAATTCCGCTTCACCCACGGCGTGCAGGAAATAGCTCTGGTCTTTGTTGGGATCCAAACCTTTCAACAAATAGGTGTGTCCATCGCGATCGGCTCGGCGAACATAATGGCCGGTTGCTATGTAGTCACCACCTAAAATTTTGGCATATTCCAAAAAGACCTTAAATTTGATTTCGCGGTTGCAGAGGATATCTGGATTAGGCGTGCGGCCTGCTTTGTATTCCTCGAGAAAGTGCTCAAATACGTTATCCCAGTATTCGGCCGCAAAGTTGGCGGTGTGTAGCTTTATCCCAATCTTTTCGCATACTCGTTCAGCATCCGCCAAGTCAGTTTTAGCGGTGCAGTATTCGGTGCCGTCGTCCTCGTCCCAATTTTTCATAAACAGGCCTTCCACACGGTAGCCCTGTTGTTTGAGCAGTAAAGCAGATACAGAGGAATCGACACCACCGGACATTCCGACGATGACTAAAGGTTGGGGGGCAGATTGGGACATAAGACGAAACACGGCTGGGAAAATGAGCTACGCATTTTACGCAGGTTGGCTGGCCACTTCAAAGAATAGGCAGGGTAAATCTGGAGCGGCATACAAAAAAAGAGCCCTGATGGGCTCTTTTTGAGGGGGATGGAGTGAATTAGCTTAGCTTACGACGCGCCGCAATTAAGCCGACAAGTCCAAGGCCGAAAAGAATCAATGGGCTTGGCTCTGGTACTTTTGCCAAGGCGACGTGGCCGTCAATGGCATCGTTCCCGCAAGACATAGTCCAGTGAGCATCTAATACAAAGTTTGGTTGCAAGCCCACAATATTGGAAAGGTCCAAGGTAAAGATACTGTAGTAAGACTTGTCACCACCAATGGTGCCGAAGCCTTGAGAAAAATTGCCGCCGTTAGCTGCTTGCAACAAGCTTCCGTTTGATACGCCATAAGGTGCACTGTATCCACCGTGGGTGTAGAAATATATGTCATTGTTCCAGCTGTTAGCTTTGTATAAGCCAGCTGTATCGGAACCTGAAGCATTGCCTTGTGCACTGATTTTAGTCGTGCCCGCATAGTTTTTCGTTACATTACCAAAATCGATGGCGTATTCGTAGGTGCTTTTATTGCCGTCAAAAGAGAGGGCCAAGTCACCGGCGTAGTAACGGTGGCCGTCAGTAAAGAGTTGGCCGTTATCACTAATGATATCGAAACCGGTTTGTAGACCAATTGAAAGCAAATTGCCTTGTTGTTTGTAGAACAAGTACTCAGCATCAAATGCTTGGCCGCCCCAGCCGGGTGATAAATAGTAGCTGCCGCTACCCGATTGGTCTTCTGAGCCAAAGGTGGTCCAGCCACTGAAGATTGGCAATTGGCCCGCAAAGCTTGCGCCGCATGCCAAGGATAAGGTTAGAGCGCATAACGATTTGATGACAGTTTTCATTCAACCCCTCAATAAGGTGATCTGGTTTTATATTTAATGTGAATTGCGTCACATTGTTGGTGCTTTTGAGTAGGCAAGGATGGTGCCATTCTCAAATAGTTAGCCAAATCAGTAGCTTACAAAAATTATGATGAATTAGGTGTCAAAAAAACCGACGCTTTGCCCTCTTGATTAGATATTGCTAGCCAACCACTTCCAAGGGAAAGCGACGTCCAGCGCGATAATCCTCAATAATTTGCAGGGTCATAGGGCTGCGGAGTTGGTCTTTACGGGCGACCAATTCTTCGTAGGTGAGCCAAACGGCTTCGATAATACCTGTATCGAGCTTTCTAAGGGGATCATGGCTGAGCGCCTCACCAATAAAGGTGGTACGCATGTAAGTCACACCGTTGCTCGGGGCGGTATAAAGATTTACTCCAACCACGCCAGTTAAGTTGATTGCCCAGCCTGTCTCTTCTAAAGCCTCTCTAATAGCAGCTTCGCCTAGAGTTTCGTCGGGGTCCAAGTGGCCGGCGGGTTGGTTGTAAACCTCTTTGCCGTCAGCCTCTTCATAAACCATGAGATAGCGATTATCACGTTCAATAATGGTGGCGACTGTTACATGGGGTGCCCAGGTCATTTGGAAATCCTTACTCTTAAAAAGCAGCAATCCTAGCTTGTGTAAGTGTACGAATGCCAGCGGATCTAGACTTTCCTCGATCGCAGATTAAAAATTGTGGCGCGGCGAAACCTATCTAACCTCCGTGAAATTCCCTAAATGTGGTGCTCAGATCCAATGTATGTGCAAGGCCAAACACAAGGCCAATGATTACAATTACGGCAATTAAAACGAATGCAGGCTTTTTCATATGCTCTCCTGAGGTTATGGATTAAATTGTGTCGCTAATAAAAAATGCTTTTAGATAAAGTTGAGAACTTCACGCAACTTAAAACGCATTGCATGTAGTGCAGGTGCAAGGCTCGCGCTAAATGCACCTAAAAAAATAAGTGCGAACCAAACCACCAGACCTTTCGTCGAGAAGGCAAGGCCAAGTGGTTGAAGTGAAATATGGCTAAGACTGCGCGCCATTAATGTTGAAAATACGGCTGCCATCGGAATGCTTAATAAATAACTCAATAGGGCGATTAAAAATGCTTCGTTGATTACCAGCGAAAAAACGGTGGAATTTTCTGCGCCCAAGCTGCGCATAACTGCAAACTCTCGCAACCGCTCACTGATATTGGCGCTCATCACCGTGGCCAAACTAAACAGGCCAACCACACACATGGCTGCAGCGATCATGACCAATATCAACACCATAATCATCAAGTGACCCTTGCCGCTTTGTTGGCGAAAATTTTCTGTAACAAGGTTGTTAATCGGCACACCGGCTTGTGCAAATTGCAATTTTAGTTGAGAGGCAATTTGCTCAAGATTGGCGGGCGCTGTGTTGTGTAATTGGATGCGAAGGCTATTTACCTTGTTCGATATCAAGGGCGCGTAAAGACTTGCTCCCGTTAGCGGTTCTTCAATAATTCCTGCTAATTTGAATGTGCGATTTTCGTTTTGAACCTTAAGATAAATTTCATCGCCAATGTGTTTGTCGGCAAAAAATTGATGGTAAGCCATTTGGTTAACAACAATTTCATCGGTTGTTTGAAGCCAGTGCCCGCTCTGCATATTTAAAGACACGCTATGAGTTTTTATAGGTAGGCTAATTAAGCTCAAGCTGCCGTGACCACCATCGGGATAGACCTCTTTTATAATTAACCCATCAGCTCGCGAAGCAGAGGCGCTCGTCCGGTTAAAAAACTCTGTGTGTGCGATCTCCGGGTTTTGCTGCACAAGAACCTGAATTGATTCGGTGAATTGCGTTTCAGGAAAGCTGATATCAATTTGATATTGACGATGCTCATGAGCAGCAATTGCTAAATGGCTCCAGGAGGACAATAAATTTTGGCTGGACAAAAAGGTCGCTCCAGCAATCGCTAGCAACAACAAGGTAAAGCTTAATCGGCCAGGGCGGCGAGAAAGATTGCGCAGAATCATAGCCCACAAGGGCGATAAAAAGCTGATAGATGTTTTGATATTTGCTTCTGTAACACCATGGTCATCCAGTGCTGTCCGTACACTTTTATTGGCTGCGCGGCGAATGGGGAAATATGCCAAAAACACCGGCAAACCCACGCAAAAGGCGCCATTAAAAACCCACAGGCTTAACGGAAGTGAAGTATCAATAATCTTAAGATTAAGTGAATCAGCTGTCATATTTACTAGCCCACGGCCAGCCGCGATGCCTAGTGGAAAACCAATCGTCACCGCTATTAAACCTATTGCGATTACCAAGATTAAATAGAGCGCAGTGATTTGTGATGAGCTTGCGCCTAGTGTTTTCATGATGCCAATTTGGCGTACCTGCTGTGCGAGCATTCCCCACATTGTGGTGGCAATTAATAAAGCACCCAAAAATACGGCCAGTAAACTGAACAACAACAGCATATTCAAACCGGTGATCATTTGTGTTTGGTGGGGGTGCAAATTCGGCGGTGGAATATGAATTTCATAAACTTGTGCAAATTCAGCGATATTTTTTATTGCATCTGCTGCAATTTTTTCTATGGCTGGGCGATTCATGTTTTCAGGCGCAACAGCCATTTTTAAATAGCGGCTGCTAACGGGTTCGTTCAACGTCTGAAAAGTCGCGCGTGAAATATAGCCATAAATCATGTGCTCGGTGTTGGCGGGCGCAAGGGCAGGGTCGTGCACTAACCCGCTGATCTTGAGAGGGTGAGCAGATGTTTTTCCGTGGAGTTTAATAGAGTTACCTACATCGAGCTTGGCAACTCCCAGCGCTTTTCGCTCTAATAATATTTCTCCTTCCGCTGGCCAACCTCCTTGATCAAGTTGTGGTTTATTAATGTGTAAACTACGTGGATCATCAGCAATAAAAATGAGTGCTGTAACAAACTCTTTTGGTGCCACTTCAACCTGGAAATACACTTTTTCGCCCAGTTCAGCGCCGGTAACTAACGGGAAATTGCGTAAAGCTAGTAGTGCTTTTGCAGATTCATCAATCTCACCTTGTGTATTAATTAAAATATGTGCAGCTGCGGGATTAGTCCCTAAATAATTGCTCTGCATTTCCCGCGTAAGCACTTTATAGGTGAATAACATAGCGATTACAGCAGCCGAACAGAGTGCTATGGCAATAATCATCATGGCAAAGCGACCAGGCGTTGCGGCTAAGTCGCCCCACAATTTGTAAAGCGCGGTTCTCATGTAGATGTCTCCACAATTGCACCATCTTTTAATGTAATAACACGATCTACGTAGCGGCTGATGTCGCGTTCGTGGCTCACCAGAATTAATGTTTTACCATCCTTAGCGAGCCCCTCAAATAAGTGCATTACATCGTTTGCGGTATTGGAATCCAAGTTTCCCGTAGGCTCGTCGGCAATGATTAATGCAGGGTCATTGGCAAGGGCACGCGCTATTGCGGCGCGCTGTTGTTGTCCTCCAGATAAGGCGGAAGGTAATTTGTGGGAGTGGTCGGCAATGCCCACACGTGCTAGTAACTCTAACGCGCGTGCTGAGCGCTGAGCCCGTGAAAATTGGTTGCACAGGTCCATCGGTAAAATAATGTTTTCAAGGATGGTCAGCGTGGGAAGTAACTGAAAAAATTGAAATACTATGCCGACATTTTTGCCTCGCCATCGCGCGAGCGCGTTCTGGCTCAGGTGAGTTATTGCTTCTTGCTGAATAAAGATTTCGCCGCTAGTGGGCGCATCTATGCCCGTAATTAAATTAATGAGAGTAGTTTTACCGCTACCGGATTTACCCACAACAGCAACGCGTTCACCTTTTGCAATATCAAAATAAATATCATGCAAAACGCACACATTTGAACCGGCAGTTGAGTAGGATTTACAGATGTTTTGCAGTGAAATGAATGCGTGTGAGTGTTGGGTGTGGAGAGGTGTTTTTTGGGGGTCGATCATGGCTGCATCCTTCACGTATTTTTAGCGTGTACACTCTTCCACGCTCTTATATGCGGAGCGTGGATGTTAAAGGTATTATCTAAAAGTAATAACGTATGAAGGGTTAAAGATGCTGAGCGGAAACTTTAAAGGATGAATGGTAATTAATGATGCATGGATGTAATGACCACTATTTTCATACATCAGTGAATTTGCGCGAAGGCTTAACAATCACCTTGGTCGCAACCTTAGGATTCGGCGCAGTTTTAGGTGTGCTGGGTTTAGATACAGCCGGCCTATGCCCGCCGGGTTTGCGTGGTCGAGGCTTGTTGTCGCCAGCAGGTCCGTTGGAATTGTTTCGGGGCGGACGCTGTTGTCCATCCTTCGTTTGTTCTGCGGATGATGGCTTGCGCGCTTGACCTTGGTTGGGTCTGTTATTGCGATTGCGCGGAGCCTCTGTCATCGCCGATTTAGGCAAGTTAACCGTGGTCGCTTTGTATTCCCCTGGCGCTATGCCTTCGAGTGTCCAGTTGCCAATTTTTACGCGCACCAAGCGTAAAGTAGGGTGGCCAACGGCAGCGGTCATACGGCGAATTTGGCGATTTTTGCCTTCGGTAATCACAATCTCAATCCACTGGGTTGGAATATTTACACGGCTGCGGATTGGCGGGTCGCGTTCCCACAGTTTGGGCGTGGGTATTAAACGGGCTTCGGCGGGTAGGGTGATTCCATCATTCAGCTCAACGCCTTGGCGAAGTTTGGTTAGTGCATAACTGTTAGGGGCTCCTTCAACTTGAACCCAATAGGTTTTCGGCAGTTTATGCGCAGGGTGTGAAATGTGGTGTTGGACCTGACCATCATCTGTTAGCAGTAACAGGCCTTCTGAATCGTGATCAAGCCTTCCTGCCGGATAAACGTTGGGCAGCTTGATATATTGCGCCAATGTGGGGCGATTCTGGTCTCCCGTACTTCCAGCAGTAAATTGGGAGATAACGCCAAAGGGCTTATTAAACAAAATCAGTGATGACATGAAGCAGCCAAATCCAGTAGGAATAAAAGAAGAGGGGTCATTTTGATGACTCCCGCGAATGCCAAAAGTTTACAGCACTGTTATACTGCGCGCGATTTTTTTGACGGCAGAGCTTGCGGTTTTGATGAGCCTCGCCCGCTAATTTCTTTCCTTTTCATAATCTCATGGCAAAGCTCAAAAGGCCCAGTTCCATGGTAAGTCTCATGAAATCCACGGAGTTAAAGTAAAAAATGACCGATTCTAAAATTATTTATACGCAAACCGACGAAGCCCCCGCACTAGCCACTTACTCTTTGCTCCCCATAGTTCAAGCCTTTACCAAGTCCTCCGGCATTGCCATTGAAACTCGTGATATTTCGCTCTCCGGCCGCATCATTGCCGCCTTCTCTGAATTCTTAAAACCTGAACAACGCATCGGCGATCATCTTGCCGAGCTGGGCAAATTGGCTACCACGCCTGAAGCCAACATTATTAAATTACCGAATATCAGTGCGTCAGTTCCACAACTGAAAGCCGCAATCAAAGAATTGCAATCTCAAGGTTTCGCCTTGCCTGATTACCCTGAGGTACCGGCAAACGATACAGAAAAAGATGCGAAAGCACGTTACGATAAAATCAAAGGTTCTGCGGTAAACCCTGTGTTGCGCGAAGGTAACTCAGATCGTCGCGCGCCATTGTCTGTAAAAAACTACGCGCGCAAGAATCCCCACAAAATGGGTGCTTGGGCAGCAGATTCAAAATCACATGTTGCGCACATGAGCGCCGGTGATTTTTACGGCAGTGAAAAATCGGCGTTAATTGCTGATGCGGGTAGCTTGAAAATTGAATTGGTTGCCCAAGATGGCAGCGTGAAAGTGTTAAAAGAATCGGTAAAAGTGTTGGCAGGCGAAATTGTTGATGCATCTGTGCTCAGCAAAAGCGCGTTGCGTGCATTTATTGCTGCGCAAATTGAAGATGCGAAAAACAGCGGTGTGCTTTTGTCAGTTCACTTGAAAGCCACCATGATGAAAGTATCTGACCCGATTATTTTCGGTCATTTTGTATCTGTGTTTTACGCACCCGTATTGGAAAAATATGCTGCGGAAATTAAAGAACTTGGTGTAGACGTAAACAATGGTATTGGCGATCTCTACACCAAAATCAAATCATTACCAGCAGACAAGCAAGCCGCAATCGAAGCTGATATTGCAGCGCTTTACGCAGCTCGCCCACAGTTGGCCATGGTTAATTCCGATAAAGGTATTACTAACCTGCATGTTCCTAGCGATGTGATTGTTGATGCATCCATGCCTGCGATGATTCGCGATTCTGGCAAAATGTGGAATACGGAAGGCAAGCTGCAAGATACCAAAGCGGTTATTCCAGATCGCTGCTATGCAGGTGTTTACCAAGTTGTTATCGATGATTGCAAGAAAAATGGCGCATTCAATCCTGTGACTATGGGTAGTGTTCCCAATGTAGGTTTGATGGCGCAAGCAGCTGAAGAATACGGTTCACACGATAAAACGTTCCAAATTTTTGCCAACGGTGTTGTGCGTGTAACTGATGCGTCTGGCAAGGTCGTATTGGAACAAAACGTAGATGCTGGCGATATTTTCCGTATGTGCCAAGTAAAAGATGCTCCCATCCAGGATTGGGTGAAGCTTGCAGTAAATCGTGCGCGCGCATCATCAACTCCAGCGGTTTTCTGGCTTGATCCAAAACGTGCGCACGATGCGCAACTGATCACGAAAGTTGAAACTTATTTGAAAGAACACGATACCGCTGGTCTTGAGATTTATATCAAGACTCCAGAAGACGCAACACAGTATTCTTTGGATCGCATCCGCGCCGGTAAAGACACCATCTCTGTAACGGGTAACGTATTGCGTGACTATCTCACCGACTTGTTCCCAATCATGGAGCTTGGTACTTCTGCAAAAATGTTGTCTATTGTTCCACTGATGAACGGCGGTGGTTTGTTTGAAACGGGTGCGGGCGGTTCAGCTCCCAAACACGTTCAACAATTTGTTGAAGAAGGCCACTTGCGTTGGGACTCTCTAGGTGAGTTCCTTGCCTTGGCAGAATCTTTGGATCACTTTGGCAATATTGCTAATAACGCCAAAGCCAAAGTCTTTGCAAAAACCTTAGACCAAGCGAATGGCCTTTTCCTGGATAACAACAAGTCTCCAGGCCGCGCCGTAGGTGAATTTGATAACCGCGGTAGCCATTTTTACTTAGCAATGTACTGGGCACAAACCTTGGCTGCGCAAACTGAAGACGCCGCACTGGCTGCGCAGTTTGCTCCTTTAGCGAAAGCGTTGGCTGAGAACGAAGCCAAAATCGTTGCTGAGTTGATTGCTGCAGGTGGCAAACCAGTCGATTTGGGTGGTTACTATCGTCCAGACTTCGAAAAGACCTCTAAAGCGATGCGCCCAAGCGCAACCTTCAATGCTGCTTTGGCAACCTTGGGCTAATTAATCGGTAGTTGCAAAACAAAAACCCCTTGGGTGGTGATCCCAAGGGGTTTTTTATTTGATGGTTTTTTGCAGAGAGGTTAGGCGGGTTCTGCGGCTTGTCCGCTTGTGCTTGCCTGTTCTTCCATATCGGGAGCGCAAATATTTACGGCATGCAGGCCTTTGTCGCCTTTGGTGATATCGAATGAAACCTGCTGACCTGCTTTGAGGGTTTTGTATCCCTCCATCTTGATTGCAGAATAATGCGCAAACAAATCTTCGTTACCTTGATCGGCTAAAATAAAGCCGTACCCCTTCGCATTATTGAACCACTTAACTGTACCTGTGGGCATATTGAATTCCTGCGCCTTGGCACCATATTGGTATATATGTTGCCTTCGTTATTATTACCCCAAAGAGTTTCGGGACTTGTAGGCTTACGCATTGAATTGAGGCTAAATGAAACAATTAGCGTCAAATTGCTGATAATTTGTTCAGCGCGACGTGTTTTTTATCCAACATTTGCTCCAATGTCAAGTTTTCAACGTATTCATGCTGGTTATGCCGATGAGTTACAATGCCGTCAACAATCCAACCATTTTATTTTCTGTTAAAAACTCTATGGGCAATTTAATTAACCTTCAACTAACCTTAAGCAAAGACAGCGATTCCGATGGTGGGGATCTTGATGGCAATCTCGCTGTCATAGAATCCAAACCAAAGCTCAAACGCCCACCAATGTATAAGGTGATGCTACTCAACGACGATTACACTCCAATGGATTTTGTTGTTGAGGTTTTAGAAAAATTTTTTGCAATGAATCGTGAAAAAGCAACGCATGTAATGCTCACAGTGCACGTACATGGAAAAGCGGTTTGTGGCATCTATACTCGAGATATTGCAGAAACAAAAGCTGCACAAGTAAATGAATATTCCAGAGAGCATCAACATCCGTTGCTGTGTGATATTGAAGCAGTGGAGGATGACGAAAAGTAGTTAGGTGTGCTTTTTCTGATCAAGAGGGTATGAGTGATGTTAAGCAAAGATCTAGAAGTAACTTTGAATCTCGCCTTCAAGGGTGCGCGTTCGAAGCGCCATGAATTTATGACGGTCGAGCACTTGTTGCTCGCACTTATCGACAACGATTCTGCAGCAAGCGTGCTACGTGCTTGCGGTGCAGATTTATCCGGTTTGCGTAAAGAATTAATTGAATTTGTTGATTCAACTACGCCATTAATTCCCGAACACGACGCCGAGCGCGAAACCCAACCTACGCTCGGCTTTCAACGCGTATTGCAACGCGCTGTGTTTCATGTTCAATCTTCTGGTAAGCAAGAAGTCACTGGCGCTAACGTGTTGGTCGCTATTTTTAGCGAGCAAGAAAGCCAAGCTGTTTATTATTTGAAGCAACAAAGCATTGCACGCATTGATGTGGTGAATTTTATCACTCACGGTATTCACAAAGTATCTGGGCATTCTGACCATACCCATGATCATCAGGCGCAAGAAAATCACGATGAAGAATCTGCGGCGGCTGAATCTAATTCATCCAGCGCTTTGGAAAATTACGCCAGTAATTTAAATGAACTGGCAATGCAAGGTCGTATAGACCCATTGGTAGGTCGCGCAGATGAAGTTGAGCGTGTGTGCCAGATTTTATCGCGCCGTCGCAAGAATAACCCATTGTTAGTAGGCGAATCCGGTGTTGGTAAAACGGCTATTGCAGAAGGTTTGGCCAAGCGTATTGTTGATGGTGATGTACCAGAGACTTTGTCAGACAGCGTTGTTTATTCGCTGGATATGGGCGCGCTGCTCGCTGGAACTAAATACCGTGGCGATTTTGAAAAGCGCTTCAAAGGTTTGCTTCACGAGCTTAAGAAACAAAAGAAATCGATTTTATTTATTGATGAAATTCATACCATTATCGGCGCGGGTGCTGCGTCCGGTGGTGTAATGGATGCATCAAATTTATTGAAGCCGTTATTGTCCTCCGGTGAAATTCGCTGCATGGGCTCAACAACTTATCAGGAATTCCGCGGAATTTTTGATAAGGATCGCGCGTTGTCTCGCCGTTTCCAAAAAGTGGATGTGGATGAGCCAACGGTTGATGAAACCTATCAAATTTTGAAAGGTTTAAAGAGTCGTTTCGAGAAGCATCACAATTTGCGCTACACCGATGCCGCTTTACGTTCTGCAGCAGAACTCGCGGCGCGTTATATCAATGATCGCTTCTTGCCGGATAAAGCAATTGACGTTATTGATGAAGCAGGTGCTTATCAACAATTGCAACCCGCGAGTAGACGTAAGAAAACTATCGGCGTGACCGATGTTGAAAATGTCGTCGCAAAAATTGCACGCATTCCCCCAAAAAGTGTTTCGTCTTCCGATAAAGAACAATTGCGTAAATTGGATCAGAATTTGAAGATGACCGTGTTCGGCCAGGATGATGCAATTGACACTTTGGCGACCGCAATTAAATTGTCGCGCGCTGGTTTGGGTGCTTCTGAAAAACCGATTGGTTCTTTCTTGTTTTCTGGCCCGACTGGCGTTGGTAAAACAGAAGTATCTCGTCAGCTTGCTAAAGCCATGGGAATGGAGTTGATTCGTTTCGACATGTCTGAATATATGGAACGCCACACCGTTTCTCGTTTAATTGGCGCGCCTCCAGGGTATGTAGGGTTTGATCAGGGCGGGTTGCTCACTGACGCAATCAATAAGCAGCCACATTGTGTATTGCTGTTAGACGAAATTGAAAAGGCGCACCCCGAAGTGTTTAACTTGCTTTTGCAAGTTATGGATCACGGCACGCTCACTGACAACAACGGGCGCAAGGCGGATTTCCGTAATGTTATTCTGATTATGACCACCAATGCTGGCGCGGATGTGATGAGTAGGGCCTCTATTGGTTTTACCCATCAAGATCACTCAACCGACGGTATGGAAGCTATTAAGAAAATGTTTACGCCTGAGTTCCGCAACCGTTTGGATGCCATTGTGCAATTCGGTCCATTAACCTTGGCAACTATCAAAACGGTGGTGGATAAGTTTGTGATGGAACTGCAAACCCAGCTGGACGACAAGCATGTTACCTTGGAAATTACAGAGGATGCACGGGAATGGCTGGCAATTCATGGCTACGACGTGCTCATGGGGGCCCGCCCAATGGCTAGGTTGATTCAGGAGAAGTTGAAGAAACCATTGGCAGAGGCCATTCTCTTTGGAGAGTTGTCTCAGGGCGGCGGTACAGTAGAAGTGGATCTTGATCCAGTTACCGACCAGTTGGACATTCACATTGCGGCCAAACAATCCAACCCGCAGACGGCAAAAGCCTAAAGTGTTTTATGCTGAATACGAAAAAGCCGCAGAAATGCGGCTTTTTTTTGCGTGTTGCTAATCGTTTAATTCGGATAAGCAAGCCAACTTGGATTAACGGGCGCGGTAGGTAATGCGACCTTTGGTCAAGTCGTAAGGTGTCATTTCAACCTTAACTTTGTCACCCGTTAAAATACGAATGTAGTTTTTGCGCATTTTTCCAGAAATATGGGCGGTTACTACGTGGCCATTCTCCAGCTTAACGCGGAAAGTGGTATTTGGCAGTGTGTCTACAACTTCACCATCAAACTCAATGTTGTCTTCTTTTGCCATGCGGCACAATCCTCGGCTAAAACGTGTGGGAGGTAAAAATAGGCGCGAATTGTGCCTGAAATAGCCAGCTGAGCCAAGAGGAAAGCAAAAATAGAGGACTATTTTCTCTAATTAAGGCGTAACCAACGACGATTTACTAACAATTCCAACGGGCGATAGTCAGTTTTGTAGTTCATCTTCTCGCATTGTTTGATCCAATAGCCCAAGTACACGTAGCTTAAGCCAAGCTGCTTAGTCTTCTCAATTTGCGCCAAAATCGCAAATTTGCCCAAACTGCGCTCACCGAAAGCAGGATCGTAAAAGGTGTAGACAGCTGAAACTCCATCATCCAGAAAATCACAGACCGAGACACCGATAAGCACACCCTGCAAGCGGAATTCAAGGTAACGAGTTGCGCCCCATTCACTTGTTAAGAAGGCTTTGTACTGCTCTTCAGAGGGTGGATACATGTCGCCATCTTGGTGGCGGCCTTCAATGTAGCGTGAATAAAGGTTGTAGTGTTCGAGCGTATCTATGCGGTTAACAGTGGAAATGCGGATGTCCTGATTCTTTTGCCAGCAGCGACGCTGGCTACGGTTTGGGCGAAACAGCCCAACCGGAATCCGGCAAGACATGCAGGCTTGGCAGCTGGAGCATTGAGGTCGATAAAGGTGGCCGCCGCTTCGGCGAAATCCCAATAGTGAGAGTTGGCTATAAAGGTTAATGTCTACAGTAGCTTCAGGGTCAACAAAAACGGTAGTCGCTTGTTCGCCATCGATATAACTACAGGGATGCGGCTGGGTCGCAAATAGTTTCAATGTAGAAAGATCGGTCATGTCGGCCTCGCTATATTCAGTTTCCACTCTCGGCGTTCACAGTGGACCAATTGGGAGGGTAATTGGGGGGAAGCGTTGCAAAGTCTACCAAAAATTGTTGGAACTCTTCACGCGGAATTTCAATCGCGCCCAAACTAAAAAGATGATCATTGGCAACTTGGCAATCAATCAATTGAAACCCCCACGTGTTGAGGTGATCAACCAAAAATGCCAAGCCTACTTTTGAAGCATTGTCGGCGCGGCTAAACATAGATTCGCCAAAAAAAATCTTTCCTAAGGCCATACCGTACAAGCCCCCGACCAATTCTTCCTGTGCGCCATTGTTTTTCCATACTTCCACCGAGTGCGCGTATCCGCGTTTATGCAGTGTCGTATAGCTCGCAATCATTTCTTCGCTAATCCAGGTGCCGCTCGCATAGGTTCGTGGCGCTGCACACGCGCGCATCACCTCTGTAAAACAATGATCGAATGAAACACGATAGGTTCCATTGCGTATTACTTTGCGTAGGCTTTTTGATACATGCAGTTGCGATGGATAGATGACGGTACGTGGACTTGGACTCCACCATAAAATGGGTTCTCCTGGATTGAACCATGGAAAAATTCCATTTTGGTAAGCAGATAAAATTCGGTCGGGCGACAAGTCCCCACCTGCTGCTAGCAGTCCATTGGGCTCGCTCAGCGCAAATTTTGTTGACGGAAATGCGTTGGAAAAAGGATCTAGCCAAGTAATTTTAGCCATAGGAATAATTTCTTGGATTTGAATGGTGCAGTGAGTTTAAAGCTTGAAGGCCCTTTTGGTGAAGAGCAGTTCGAATGCGCTTTTTTCAAAATGCTCTGTGTTTCGCAGCGATGAGTGGAAATAAAAAAGCCGCTCATTTGAGCGGCTGTAGGAAACAAGCAACAGAATTAAAGATTGTCTAAATATTTCTCTGCGTCTAATGCGGCCATACAACCGGCGCCTGATGAGGTAATCGCCTGACGGTATACGTGATCCGCCACATCTCCAGCGGCGAACACGCCAGGAATATTCGTTGCTGTTGCATTGCCGTGCAATCCACTTTGGACAATCAAGTAGCCATCTTTCATATCGAGTTGGCCCGCAAAAATATCGGTATTTGGTTTGTGGCCAATAGCGATAAACACACCAGCCACATCAATTTCTTGCGTTGAGTTGTCTTGGGTGCTTTTGAGGCGCAAGCCAGTTACACCAGCGTCGCCGCCCAATACCTCTTCTAACTGGTGATTCCAGATAATTTTTACGTTGCCGTTAGCGGCTTTTGCAAACAATTTGTCTTGCAAGATTTTTTCAGATTTCAGTTTGTCGCGGCGGTGAATCAGGGTGACTTCGCTTGCGATATTGGACAAATAAAGCGCCTCTTCTACAGCAGTGTTTCCGCCACCGACAACGGCAACTTTTTGGCCGCGATAGAAGAACCCGTCGCAGGTCGCGCACGCACTTACGCCACGCCCTTGGAATGCTTCTTCAGATGGCAAGCCTAAATATTGTGCAGAGGCTCCGGTCGCGATAATTAACGCATCACACGTATAAGTATTCGAGCCAATAAGTTTAAAGGGACGTTCGGTTAATACTGTTTCATGAATGTGATCGAAAATAATCTCAGTATTAAAGCGCTCGGCATGTTCTTGCATTTGCACCATTAGATCAGGGCCTTGCAAATCGTGAACGCCACCGGGCCAGTTTTCAACTTCGGTGGTGGTGGTTAATTGACCACCTTGCTGCATGCCCGTAATGATAACTGGCTTGAGGTTGGCGCGTGCGGCATAAATAGCGGCAGTGTAACCTGCAGGGCCTGAGCCGAGAATAATTAGACGGTGATGTTGGGCGTCGCTCATGGTGGTTCCTTAGGTTGGTGCTCGATTTGGGCTGGTGTTCGATAGATGTTACTCAATTGCGTGCATCATAGGCGAATCGTCGGATTGGCGCAAAATTGTCTGTGTTAATACGTGGTATTGCGGAAAACTATAGTTGGGCTGGCGTCGGTAATTTCCAGCCATTAAACTGCTTCAAACTTTAGGGATGTTTTCTTGATGGCGCAGCCAATCTACGACATAGCTTCTCCTTGCGTGCGAAATTGCTGTCTGAATGATAGTGATATTTGCTTGGGCTGTGGACGCAGTTTGCATGAAATTACTCAATGGGGTGCCAGTAATAATTCTGAAAAGCGATCAATTATTGTTGCCGCCGCTGAGCGACGTCAGATTATGAGTGAATCAAAGAAAATTCCTCCGGTCAGCTAGGAGTTGTTTAGTTACCCACGCAAGTTTTCCATGGGTCTTTTGTAAAAGTTCGCCGTTAATTTTTGAATGTTTGCTTTGGCTTGGCGGGCGTTTAAATTTTTGCGGGCACTTTTATAGAAAGATAGAACGGCCTATTGGAAAAGAATTCCGGCAGTTGAGCGGCTGTTGGAGCTTGATGGAGCTGCGCTTCTTCGCCCCGCGTAAACTAAGTGTCTAACCATTTCCTCAAATGGCGCTGGTAAGAAAATACTAATCTCGGCATTACGGTAAGTATCCTTTTTTCCATGGCTATGTTTAAAAATGACAATGGATCTACATATTTTTTAGTTGAGTCATTTACTAAGAATTTGAGCCGATCATAGCCAAAATTTCGCTGGTTGCTTCGTATTTGGGCTTCCCCTGCTTAAAGCTGTCCCTGAGTCTACTTTTTGTTACACTGCGCGCCCTTTATTACCAGTCTATCGACACCGTATTTTTGAGATTCTGACCATGTCCACAAACAACTTCACCAATATTCGTATCGTTCTGGTTGGTACGACCCACCCTGGAAATATTGGCGGGGCTGCTCGTGCTATGAAGAATATGGGGCTATCGCGTCTTTATTTAGTCGCACCCAAAGAATTCCCATCGGACAAGGCAGTGTGGCGTTCAGCGGGGGCGACAGATGTGCTGGATGCCGCAGTGGTAGTAGAAACCTTGGATGAAGCTATAGGTGGATGCTCATTAGTTGTGGGCACGAGCGCTCGCGAGCGTCGTATCCCTTGGCCATTGCTCGACCCGCGCGAATGTGGTGAGAGTGTTTGGGTGGAGGCGGGGCAACACGAGGTGGCGATTGTGTTTGGCCGAGAGGATCGTGGTTTAACCAACGAAGAGCTTCATAAATGTAACTATCACGTCCATATTCCGGCGAATGAAGAATATTCCTCACTGAACCTTGCCACGGCAGTGCAGGTGATCTGTTACGAAGTTCGCATGGCCTTTTTGAAGGCAACTGAAGGCAAGACATTGCCTGGGCACAGCTGGGATATGCCTCCTGCAGACTCCGCAGCAGTTGAAAACTATTACGAACATCTGGAGCAAACCCTGGTGGAGCTGGGTTTTCTTGATCCAGCGAACCCTAAGCAAACTATGACTCGTTTGCGCCGTATGTATAACCGTGTGCGTATGGATCAAATGGAATTAAATATTCTGCGAGGCGTTCTCACAGCCATGCAGAACTACACCTACTACACCAATAAAGTGGTCGGAAAACTGGGTGTGGCCCCCGGAATTGATGCTCTGCGAGAGGCAGCCAAGGCAGACGAAAAGTCTTCAGAAAGCTAGTGTTTCTAGGGCTTTTCCAAAAAGTCCCTACAACTCGTAGTACTAAACCTTGGAAAAGCGCATAATAGTTGAGTAAAATGCTAGGTTATAGCTTCGCCCCACACCTCAGCAGGTTTTCTTATGAGACTTACCACCAAAGGACGTTATGCGGTTACCGCCATGCTTGATTTGGCTCTGCATACGCAGCATGGGCCTGTAAGTTTGGCTGATATTTCTACTCGGCAGGGGATATCGCTGTCGTACTTGGAACAGCTGTTTGCCCGCTTGCGCCAATGTAGCTTGGTGCAGAGCGTGCGCGGTCCTGGTGGAGGCTACCGTTTGTTGGGAGACACGGCGGACATTTCCGTAGCCCAAGTAGTAGACGCAGTTAGCGAATCGCTGGATGCCACTCGTTGCGAAGGTAAGGGTAATTGTCACGAAGGCGAAGTTTGCCTTACGCACCATTTATGGGAGAGCTTAAGCGAGCAAATCCACCAGTTTCTAAGTGGCATTAGCCTGGCTGACTTGGTGGCCCGTGGTGATATCCAAGCGGTACGCGAACGTCAGGATCAACGCCTTCAGCTGCAAGGCAAGCCTGAAAACCACATCGCGCTTAGCGAAATTCTGTAGTTCGTTTTCACGATACAACCTGAGACATAGAGTGACTTTTAACCCTGCACCAGCCTCCTTCCGCAAACCGGTATATCTGGATTATGCCGCCACCACACCTGTGGCGCCGCAAGTTGCGGCTAAAATGGCCGAGTGCTTAACGCTTGAAGGAAACTTTGCAAACCCAGCGTCGCGCTCACATTTGTTGGGATGGCAAGCGGAAGAGTCTGTGGAAAATGCACGCTCGCAAGTGGCTGATTTGATTGGTGCCGACACGCGCGAAATTGTTTGGACAAGCGGCGCAACTGAGGCAAATAACCTCGCGTTGAAAGGTGCAGCAGAAAATTACCGTACCGCTCACAAAAGTGGCGGCCACATTCTTGTATCGGCTATTGAACACAAGGCTGTATTAGATCCGGTTGCTTGGTTGGAGTGCCAAGGATTCTCGGTTACTTATTTGCAGCCTAACCGGGACGGAATAATAGAGCCTGCTATGGTGGATGTTGCGCTGCGTGAAGACACTTTTCTAGCGAGCGTCATGCACGTCAACAATGAGCTCGGCGGCGTAAACGATATTAAATCTATCGCTGCGTTGTGTAAGTCGCGGGATATTTTGGTTCACTGTGATGCTGCGCAAAGCGCTGGCAAGATTGCAATTAATGTAAAAGAGCTGGGGGTGGATTTGCTGTCGCTCTCTGCACATAAATTTTATGGCCCCAAAGGTGTGGGTGCGCTTTACGTGCGTCGCGCTGGCGATGTGAAAATTGCTGCGCAGATTCATGGTGGCGGCCATGAGCGCAACATGCGTTCTGGAACCTTGGCTACCCATCAATGTGTTGGGATGGGTGAAGCTGCTGAATTGGCGAGGGCTAATCTGGACAGTGATGCTGAGCGTATCTCAGGGTTGCGTGATTTGCTTTGGAACGGAATTGCCGATTTGCCGAATGTTAAACGAAACGGCTCAAGCACCGCCTGTGTTAGTGGAATGTTGAATGTGGCTTTTGCGACCGAAGCGAACCACGGTTGTGATGGCGAAGCGCTTTTGCTATCGCTGCGTGATTTGGCGATATCGAGCGGATCAGCCTGCAATTCCGCCAGTATGTCGCCCAGTTACGTGCTAAAGGCGATTGGCTTGAATGATGCGCAAGCGCAAGCATCCTTGCGTTTCAGTGTAGGGCGTTACACCACGCGTGAAGAAATTGAATTTGCGATTGAACACATTCGCAGTGTCGTCGCCAAGCTGAAAAAAGCTTAAGGTAAAAACATGTCTGAACAAGTCGAACATCTCATTAAGAAAGAATATGCCGCTGGTTTTACCACCGACATTGTTTCTGAAACCCTGCCTCCGGGTTTAAATGAAGATGTTATTCGTTTTATTTCCGCCAAGAAAAACGAGCCTGAATGGTTGCTTGAATGGCGACTCAAAGCTTATCAAGCTTGGTTGGAAATGACTGAGCCGGAATGGGCGCACGTAAAATACGAAGACATAGATTTTCAAGCGGTGTCCTACTATTCCGCCCCTAAATCCATGGACGAAAAGCCCAAAAGCTTGGACGAGGTTGATCCAGAACTTTTACGCACTTATGAAAAGCTTGGTATTCCTTTGCACGAGCAAGCTGCACTTGCAGGTGTGGCGATGGATGTGGTGTTCGATTCAGTTTCTGTTGTAACCACGTTCCGTGAAAAATTACTCGAAGCTGGTGTTATCTTCTGCTCCATCAGCGAAGCGGTACATAAATATCCTGAGCTGGTAAAAAAATATATCGGCTCCGTGGTTCCGCAAAAAGATAATTATTACGCTGCATTAAATTGTGCAGTATTTTCAGACGGTTCTTTTGTATACATTCCCAAAGGCGTGCGCTGTCCTATGGAATTGTCTACCTACTTCCGCATTAACGAACAAAACACGGGTCAATTTGAACGTACCCTCATTATCGCCGATGAAGGCTCGCACGTAAGTTATCTTGAAGGCTGCACCGCGCCCATGCGTGACGAAAACCAATTGCACGCCGCCGTGGTGGAGTTAATTGCGCTCGACAACGCCGAAATAAAATATTCCACCGTACAAAACTGGTACCCCGGTAATGAAGAAGGCAAGGGTGGCATTTACAACTTTGTAACTAAGCGCGGTGTTTGCCATACCAATGCAAAAATTTCATGGACGCAAGTTGAAACCGGCTCGGCAGTCACCTGGAAATACCCCAGTTGCATTTTGCGTGGCGACAACAGTGTGGGCGAATTTTATTCCGTAGCGCTAACCAATAATTATCAACAAGCCGATACCGGCACCAAAATGATTCACATTGGCAAAAACACTCGCTCGACCATTATTTCTAAAGGCATTTCGGCGGGCAAAAGCTCTAACGCCTATCGTGGCTTGGTGCGCATGAATCCCGGTGCGGAAGGTGCGCGGAATTACACGCAGTGTGATTCACTTTTAATTGGCGATAAATGCGGTGCCCACACTTTCCCCTATATTGAAAGTAAAAACCCAACCGCCGTTATCGAGCATGAAGCGACGACCTCAAAAGTGAGTGATGACCAATTGTTCCTCTGTCAACAACGCGGCCTCGATGCAGAAAAAGCAGTTTCTATGATCGTCAATGGATTCTGCCGCGAGGTGTTTAAAGAATTGCCGATGGAATTCGCGGTAGAAGCTGGCAAATTATTAGAAGTAAGTTTGGAAGGTTCTGTAGGTTAAGGCACCTAGAGTCCCCTTGTGAGCTCTCCGAGCATCGCAGAATAATTGGTGAAAAACGCACAGGAAGTGCGTTTTAGTGACGATGCGACATGGATGTTTCACCGGAACGACAGCGATTATTTGAGAAGCGCAGGAAGCAAGAGCGAGCAGGGTGTCTTTTCTCTTGGTTACTTTTCGTTGGACAAGCAACGAAAAGTGACTCGCCAGCAGGCGAAATACGATTTAAAAGCAAGAGCTGGATTACTCGCTACGCTCGCCCTTCGGGCCAGCCTGCAGCTGTTCAAAGCACTTTGTGCTTTAGTCCCGCTGCGCGAGGATGACGATTCCCTGTTTAATGAAATTGATTTAAAAATTATCGGATTAAAAACTTTATGTTACGCATTACTGATTTGTTTGCCAAAGTGGAAGAAAAAGACATCCTTAAAGGCCTGAGCCTCACCATCAACCCTGGTGAAGTCCATGCCATTATGGGCCCCAACGGCGCAGGCAAAAGTACCCTCGGTAATGTGCTCTCTGGTCGCGCAGGTTATGAAGTGACTGGCGGCTCAGTTGAATTCAACGGCAAAAATTTATTTGAGTTAGAGATTGAAGAACGCGCCCGCGAAGGATTATTTTTGGCCTTTCAATATCCGGTAGAAATCCCCGGTGTAAGTAACATGGAGTTTTTAAAGGCGTCGGTAGATGCAAAACGCAAGCATCATGGCCAAACGGAATTATCTGCCGTTGAGTTTATGAAACTCGCACGCGAAACCAGTAAGCGCGTCAGCTTGGATGCGGCCTTTTTAAAACGCGGTGTAAACGAAGGTTTCTCTGGCGGTGAAAAGAAGCGCAACGAAATTATGCAAATGATGTTGCTTGAACCACAGCTTTGCATTCTCGATGAAACCGATTCGGGTTTGGATATTGATGCATTACAAGTAGTCGCTAACGGTGTGAACGAAATGCGCTCCGCTGATCGCAGCTTTATCGTGGTAACTCACTACCAACGCCTACTCGATTACATTGTGCCAGATTACGTACACGTACTCGCAAACGGCCGCATTGTAAAAACAGGCGGTAAAGAGTTGGCCTTAGAGTTGGAACAAAAAGGTTACGCATGGCTTGAAGAAGAGGCTGTGTAATTGATGAGTGATTTTCAGCAACAAGCGTTAAAACTCGCTGCGCAGCAACAGAGCCCTGCGTGGTTGGCTAATTTGCGTCAGCAAGCGGCCAATGATTGGAGCGAAGTCGTTTGGCCAACGCGCAAATCGGAGCATTGGAAATATACGTCACTCGCTTCACTGCAAAAGAATATTCCCAACGCATGGGCTGCTAATTCAGCGTTAACGCTTGATCAATCCGAGTTTATTTCGATTGATGCAATCCGGTTGGTGTTTGTTAACGGCGTGTTTGATTCTGCGAGTTCAAGCGAACTACCCAAAGAAGTGATTCGCTTTTCGCAAGCGAATGAAGAGCAGCGAGAAACTATTATTCAGCACTTGGGGAAAGTTGCCGAAGGCAAACAGCATCTTTTCGCAACCTTGAATAGCGCGTGGGTTGACGATGGTATTTTGATTCACGTTGCGCGCAATGAAACGCTCGCCAAACCTGTTTATGTTGTCCATGTGTCTACCGCTGAGACGCATGCTGTTTCTGTAAATCAACGTGTTCTTGTTGTATTGGAAGATTTTGCTCAGGCAGACGTTATCGAACATTATATTTCTACAACTGAAGTGCAAAATAGTTTCGTAAACTCGCTCGCTGAAATTGTAGTTGGCGATAACGCGCAGTTGCAGCACTACCGGTTGAACCTTGAAGAAGAGAATATTCAGCATATTGGCGCGGTACACGTGAACTTACTGCGCAATGCGCGCTTACGCGGTTTTACACTAGCCTTGGGTAGTAAGCTTAAGCGCATTGATTACCAAATTAATCATCGTGGCCAAGGTGCAGAGTTGGATTTGCAAGGTGTTTATTTGCCCCGCAATAATCAAATGGTTGATTACCACAGCAACGTGCAACACTGGGTTCCACATTGCACTACTAGCGAAGTCTTCCGCGGCATTATCGCCGATTCGGCGCAAGCTGTTTTTAATGGTCGCATTTATATTCATAAAGATGCGCAAAAAACATTGGCGGAATTGAGTAACAAAAATTTGCTAACCTCCAATAAAGCGGAAATAAACGCCAAGCCCGAATTGGAAATTTACGCTGATGATGTGAAATGTGCTCACGGTGCAACGGTTAGCCAGTTAAATGCAACGGCGCTTTATTATCTTCAAAGCCGCGGTGTCTCGCGCACCGAAGCAGAAGTCATGATGAGTTTTGGGTTTATCAATGAGTTGCTGGAAAAAATCTCTGAGCAGGCGGTGCACGATTATTTGTTCCCTCGTTTGGCTGCGCTTTTTGGTCGCGATCAAGCTCTATTAGCTATGGCAGATGAATAATGACTGTATCGTCATTTGATGTAGAACCATTTGATGTGGAAAGAATCCGCGCAGATTTTCCTATTTTGCATCAAGAGGTAAATGGGCAGCCTTTGGTCTACCTCGACAATGCTGCCACAACCCAAAAACCCAATGCCGTTATTGATGCAATCAGCGATTATTATCGCAATGACAACAGCAACGTGCATCGCGGCGCACACGCGCTTGCAGATCGCGCGACCGTTAAATTTGAAGCGGCGCGAACAAAAGTCGCTGAATTTATTAAGGCTCCAGATGCCAGGCAAATCATTTGGACGCGCGGTACTACCGAAAGCATTAATTTGGTGGCGGCAAGTTGGGGAAGGGCAAATTTAAAAGAAGGTGACCGAATTTTGGTCTCCGCCATGGAGCACCATTCCAATATTGTGCCATGGCAATTAATTGCCATGGAAACCGGTGCAGTTGTTGAAGCAATTCCTGTTGATGCAACGGGCACTATTGATATGCGGGCATTTGCCTCCATGTTAGATGAGCGTGTGAAGATGGTTTCGGTTGGGCATGTTTCCAACGCCATGGGTACTATTAATCCCATTGAAGAAATTATCGCATCAGCCCATGCACTCGATGCAAAAGTATTGATTGATGGCGCTCAAGCTGTGAGCCACTGGCAAGTGGATGTCCAACAACTGGATTGCGATTTTTACGTTTTTTCTGCGCACAAATTATTTGGCCCAACCGGGTTGGGTGTGCTCTACGGCAAACGCGACATTTTGGAATCCATGCCGCCTTATCAGGGTGGTGGCGAGATGATTGAAACCGTGAGTTTTGGGGGGACAACGTTTAACCAATTGCCTTACAAGTTTGAAGCAGGCACACCGGATATTGCCGGTGTTATTGGATTCGGTGCCGCGATTGATTATTTAAACCATTTGGATCGCCATGCGGCTTCAGCTCATGAGCAAGCATTACTTGCCTACGCAGAAAAAAAAGCACTTGAGACAGATGGAATTGAATTAGTGGGTACTTCTTCGCGTAAAACCAGTGTAATGAGCTTTATGCTCAACGGAGCGCATCCTGCAGATGTGGGAGTGTTGTTGGATAAGCAGGGCGTAGCGGTGCGTACCGGCAATCACTGCGCGCAGCCGATTATGGATCAGTTTGGTATTCCCGGAACCGTGCGGGCAAGTTTTAGTTTTTACAATACGTTTGATGAAGTTGATCGACTTTTTGCTGCAATCGAAAAAGCGAAAATGTTTTTGTTGTAGTGTCTGGCGTAATACCGGCGAATTGAGAGGTGCATCATGAGTGTTGAAACATTTAATCCGCAACAGGATTCCGTTTTAGTAACTAATGCGGCGGCTGCGCATTTTAGGCGAGAGCTCGCTAAAAATTCAGATGCAAAAGCCGTTCGCCTCAGCGTGAAGCAAAGTGGATGCACGGGTTGGATGTACGTTGTCGATTTGGTGCCGGAAGGTAAAGCAGATGATTTACGTTTGGCCCTTGGCGAAGGTGCTGAATTGCTGGTTGACCCAGCTGCATTACCCATTGTGAGTGGTACAGAGATTGACTACGTCACAGAAGGCGTCAACCGCCAATTGAAATTCAATAATCCGCGTGTAAAAGATTACTGCGGTTGTGGCGAGAGTTTTAGCGTCGCCAGTTAGTTAGGTTTTTATCCAGGATTTACTATGTCTGAAAGACGCATGGTTGTTGCGCTCGCCGATTGCCCCGCGCGCAGGGTGCCGGATGGCACGCCCATCACCATTCCCCAAGATACCTTCGTAACCATCACCCAAGCCTTGGGTGGAAATTATACGGTGACTTATCACGGGCAAATGGTACGTGTGGACGGTACCGATGCCGATAAGCTCGGGCTGGAAGCGGAACTGATCAGCTTTCCGGAGCCGACGGATGACCAAATTATCGAACCTCAGGTCTGGCAGGCTCTGGGTAGTGTTTTTGATCCTGAGATTCCGGTAGATCTTGTTAATCTGGGTCTAATTTATGGCGTTAAGGTTGACCAAGTTGCCAAGCATGTGGATATTCAAATGACCTTAACGGCGCCTGCCTGCGGCATGGGGCCGGTGTTGGTTGGCGATGTAGAGTATCGAGTGCGCAAGGTTCCTAATGTGAAGTCGGTAAAAGTTGAGCTGGTCTTTGATCCCCCTTGGGCTCGCCACATGATGAGTGAAGAAGCCCAGCTTGAAACGGGTATGTTTTTCTGAAATCAGGGCATGCATAATGCGCGGCCCCGCTCCTGCTAACTACCGGAAGTATTTCTAATGACTCAGTTTGGCGTAGATGTCAGCGCCGAGGATATCGTTGAAACCCTTGGTTTTTTCGATTCTTGGGAAGACAGATACAAGTACATTATCGATTTGGGTAAGGAGTTGCCGCCCATGTCGGAGAGCTTTCGCACTGATGAAAACATTGTGCGGGGCTGTCAAAGCCAGGTTTGGCTTGTTCATCAGGTGCGTGATAACCATCTTTATTTTGAGGCTGACAGCGATGCTTTCATCGTAAAAGGCCTGCTGGGGGTGGTGTTGGCGGCCTATAACGGCAAAGCGCCTGCCGATATTTTAGCCTTCGACATTGAGGCCTATTTCGCGAGCCTAGACCTTATGCAGCACCTAAGCTCAACCCGTGGGAACGGGTTAAAAGCAATGGTGAAACGGATTCAAGATACCGCTGCAAGTCTTTAATAATCTGCGATTTTTTCCCTTTTGGTGCATATAAAATCCGGCCAAACCCGCGTATAATCGCGGGTTTTGTATTTATGGGCCGGTAGGCGAATTGCTCCGAGCCGTTATTAGCTAATTCGGGAGACACACATGGCAGTTGAACAAACCCTTTCAATCATCAAACCAGATGCCGTTAGCAGAAACCTGATTGGTGAAATTGTGAGTCGTTTTGAGAAAGCAGGCCTTAAGGTCGTAGCGCAACGCATGTTGCAACTGAGTCGAGCGCAAGCTGAAGGTTTCTACGCCGAGCATAAAGGTCGTCCGTTCTTTGAGGGCTTGGTTGAGTTCATGATTTCTGGCCCTGTTGTTGTACAAGTTCTCTCCGGCGAAAACGCAATTTTGGCAAATCGTGAGTTGATGGGTGCGACAAATCCAGCCAATGCCGCCCCAGGTACCATTCGTGCCGAGTTTGCCGAAGCTGTTGATCGTAACTGCGTGCATGGCTCGGATTCTCCTACGTCCGCTGCGCGCGAGATCGCTTATTTTTTTGCTTCTAGCGACATAGTGCTTCGTTAATTATTTTTTACGTTTTTCAGGAATTACCATGAGTGAGCACATAATCCCAACTTCATCTGCCGCACAGGATGCCCTTGCCGGTGCAAACGAGGTTGCCGGTGGCTCGCCAAAGGTTAATTTATTGGGTTTGTCGGAAGCGAAGCTAAGCGATTTTTTTGCTAGCTTGAACGAACCTAAGTTTCGTGCAGTGCAAGTGCTGAAATGGATTCATCAGCTCGGCGCCGACAACTTCGAAGACATGACTAACGTGAGCAAAAGCTTGCGCGCAAAATTGAGTGCAGTTGCAGAAATTCGTCCGCCAGAAGTTGTTAAGCAATTGGATTCTGCGGATGGGACGCGTAAATTTTTGATTCGTGTATCAGGCAATAATGTTGTTGAAACCGTTTTTATTCCCGATGGTGATCGCGGCACTTTATGTGTTTCATCGCAAGTAGGGTGTTCGCTTGACTGTAGTTTTTGCGCCACAGGTAAGCAAGGCTTTAACCGCGATTTAACGGCTGCTGAAATTATTGGCCAAGTCTGGATTGCGGCAAAATCTTTTGGGCAATTAACAATGAATGGCCCGCGCGCGGTGACAAACGTAGTGATGATGGGTATGGGCGAGCCACTGCTCAACTTCGATAACGTTGTCGACTCCATGAATCTGATGATGCATGACAACGCCTACGGTCTTTCAAAGCGCCGCGTAACCTTGAGTACCTCCGGTGTGGTTCCGCAGTTAGATCGCTTAAGTCAATTCACTGATGCTTGCCTTGCTATTTCATTGCACGCACCAAATGACGAGTTGCGCAATGAGCTTGTACCTATCAATCGCAAGTATCCAATTGCAATGTTGTTGGACTCAGCAACACGTTACATCCAATCAATGCCTGATACACATCGCAAAATTACGATTGAATACACCTTGATCGATCAAGTGAACGATCGCCCGCATCACGCGCATGAGTTGGCTGAACTTTTGCGCGATGTGCCAGTCAAGATCAATTTAATACCGTTTAACCCGTTCAACCTATCGAATTACAAACGCGCTAGTAACAACGCCATCCGCAAGTTTCAGGATATCTTGATGGAGGCGGGATACATCACAACGGTTCGCACAACACGCGGTGATGATATAGATGCTGCATGCGGACAATTGGCTGGCAGCGTTAACGATATTACAAAACGTAGTGAGCGCCACAGAGCGCGTTTTGATGAAGCTCAACCGATAAAAATTCTTAACTAAGCTAGCCAGCGTTTTTAATACTTTCGGAGTAACACAATGCAGAATAATAAGTTGTTGTTAAGTTTCAAAAGTGTATTGAGTTTTGTGTTAGCAAGTGTGTTGTTACTTGGTTGTGTCTCTGAGCAAGTTGCTGGTAAAGAGAAAAAGGCTCCACAAGATAAAAGCAAATCGTTGGAATTGCATATTCAAATGGCCTTGGGGTATGTGGAAAAAGGAAACCGTGAATCAGCTCGTCATCACTTGACTAAGGCGTTTGAAATAGACGGAGACTCGGCTGCTGCGACTAATGCGATGGCAATGGTTTACCAGATGGAAGGTGAACTGCCTCTCGCAGAAGAAAATTTTAAGTTGGCGATTAAGCGTGACAAAAAGCTGACCGTTGCGCATAACAATTACGGGATCTTCTTATTTAACCAAAAGCGTTATCAAGAGGCATTTGCGCAGTTTGAATTAGCCGCTGCGGATTTAGGATATGTCAATCGCTCACAAGCGCTTACAAACGTCGGTCGTGCAGCATTGAAACTGAATAACAAGGCGCGTGCACAATCGGCTTTCGAACATGCGTGTATTTTGGATCGGAAAAATGCGGATGCATTTCTTGAGCTTGCAGACATTAATTTGCAAAATCAGGAATACGCTGATGGAAAGAAAAATTTGGATATGTTTGTGTTTCTCGCCAACCATACTCCACGCAGTTTAATGTTGGGTATTCAGTTGGAAAAAGTCTTTGGTAACAAAGATAAAGAAGCAAGCTTGGCTCTTATTTTGAAAAACAATTTCCCGTATTCCAAAGAGTATTTGGAATATAAACAGAAGAATTTTAATTGAGGTTCCTCTTATGGTTGATGAGGGGATTGATGCTGAAGCATTTGCGGAAAGCCCGCAACCCAAAAAAAATTCACCGGGTGACATGTTATTACAGGCTCGCCTGAATGCGGGTTTAACGCAGGAGCAAGTTGCAAAAGATTTGTACATGACAGTTTATAAGGTCAAAGCCTTGGAAACTGACGATTACAAACGCTTGAACTCAGATACTTTTGCGCGTGGGTACATTCGCGCTTATGCGAATTTAGTGAAGATAGATGTTGTAGCAGTTTTGGCTGCCTATGACCAATTAATGGAAGACCTAAGGCCGCAGCCAGTAGAGCAAAAACTGGCTGCACCCAAAGAGCCAAGTCACCGTGGTGCGTGGCATTTTCTCGCGGTAATTGGTGCCTTTTTTATCGGCCTTTGGTTAATTTCGGTTTGGTTTTTTGATAATCACGCCGACTCAGAATATGTTGTCGCTTCGGACAGTGTTTCGTCTCTACCGGCGTCCGAAAAAGCTAAGATTGCCTTGCCTGCACCGGGTTCGAGCGAGGAAGTAAGTCGTACAAGCTCTTCTTCTACAAATACGGCTGATGTAGTGAAGCCTGAGGTTAAGGCGAGCTTGGCTGCGAGCTCCATTGCTGCTGTTGTGCAAGCGAACTCAATAAGCTCCGTTGAGTCTGCAATGAGCTCAGTTGAGCAGAGCAGCTTCTCAAGTAGTAAGAAAACTGCACTGGACGAATTGAGTTTTTCATTTCGCGCGGAGTCTTGGCTAGAAGTTAGCGATTCTCGTGGTGATGTATTAGCTACTGAGCTGCAACCTGCTGGGAGCAAGTTAAAGTTGGTTGGCATGGCGCCCTTCGATGTGAAACTTGGCAACGCTCCTGCGGTGGATGTTCAGCTAAACGGTAAAAAAATTGAAGTTATTCCCTTAATGGGCTCTAACGTTTTGGTAATGAAGGTCGGCAATTAGCTTCGGCCTTGTCAGGAAATATTTATGCATTGTGAATCACCTATTAAGCGCCGCAAAACGCGTCAAATTATGGTAGGAAATGTTCCTGTTGGCGGCGATGCACCTATATCTGTGCAAAGCATGACTAACACAGAAACGACCGATGTTGCTGCAACCGTAGAGCAAATTCTCCGTATTCAGGCTGCGGGTGCAGATATAGTTCGTGTATCCGTTCCTTCTATGGAGGCTGCGGAAGCTTTTGGTGAAATTCGTAAGCGTGTGAATGTTCCTTTAGTTGCAGATATCCATTTCGATTACAAGATCGCGTTGCGCGTTGCGGATTTAGGCGTGGATTGTTTGCGTATTAATCCAGGCAATATCGGTCGCGAAGACCGCGTGCGCGCCGTGGTAGATAAGGCGCGCGATTTAAATATTCCAATCCGTATTGGTGTTAATGCCGGCTCGTTAGAAAAAGATTTGCAAAAAAAATACGGGGAACCTACACCTGATGCGCTAGTTGAATCCGCGTTGCGTCATGTTGAGATTTTAGATGCGTTAAACTTCCATAATTTTAAAGTGAGTGTAAAAGCGTCTGACGTATTTATGGCTGTTGCCGCTTACCGCAAGCTTTCAGTGCAAATCGAGCAGCCTTTGCATTTAGGTATTACCGAAGCCGGTGTGCTCCGTGCAGGTACTGTTAAATCAGCAGTTGGTTTAGGTGCGCTCTTGATGGATGGTATCGGCGATACGATTCGTATTTCCCTTGCCGCCGATCCTGTTGAAGAAATTAAAGTAGGTTGGGATTTGTTGCGCAGCCTAAAGTTGCGCAGTAAAGGTGTGAACTTCATAGCGTGCCCAAGCTGCTCTCGCCAAAACTTTGATGTTATTAAAACCATGAACGAGTTAGAGGCTAGAGTTGAAGACATTACAACGCCGATTGATGTGGCCGTTATTGGTTGCTTGGTAAATGGTCCGGGTGAAGCAAAAGAGGCTGACCTTGGTTTAACCGGCGGTACACCCAATAACTTGGTATACATCGATGGTGAGCCTAACCATAAAATTGGCAATGAAAACCTGGTAGACAATTTAGAAAAACTTATTCGTGCCAGAGCAGAAAGAAAGGCCATTCAAATGGCTGAAGATGAAAAGAATATTATTGCCCGCGCCTAAGCCGGCTGAGACTGGATATTTATTTTGAAAAAAATTCAAGCTATTCGCGGAATGAATGATTTATTGCCGGGCGATTCCGCTATTTGGCAGTATGTTGAAAATACCATCACTCAAATTCTGCATGGTTACGCTTATCAGGAAATTCGTTTTCCTATTATGGAGTCTACGGACTTATTTAAGCGTTCCATCGGCGAAGTCACTGATATTGTTGAAAAGGAAATGTATACCTTTGATGATCGCAATGGCGATAGCCTCACACTGCGCCCGGAGGGAACTGCCTGTTGTGTTCGTGCGTGTGAAGAACATGGTTTGCTTTACAACCAAACGCAGCGCCTTTGGTATATGGGGCCCATGTTTCGGCATGAGCGCCCACAAAAGGGGCGCTACCGTCAGTTTCATCAGGTTGGCGTTGAAGCATTTGGTATGGACGGGCCGGATATTGACGCAGAAATTTTATTATTGAGTGCGCGCATTCTACGTGAACTTGGCGCGGCAGATTTTGTCACACTGCAAATCAATTCTATCGGTGATTCTGCCTCCCGAAACGCTTACAAAGCTGCCCTTGTTTCGCATCTTGAAGCGCACAAAGATAAGTTGGATGAAGACAGCCAACGTCGGCTAACGACTAATCCTATGCGCATTCTTGATAGTAAAGAAGCCAGCACTCAGGCGCTGTTAAACGATGCACCTGTTTTGTGGGATTATTTGGATGATGCTTCGCGTGCGCATTTTGAACAATTAAAAGCCTTGCTCGATGCGGCAGGTTTAAAGTACGAAGTTAACCAAAGGCTAGTACGCGGTTTGGATTACTATGGCAAAACTGCATTTGAGTGGGTAACCGATAAACTCGGCGCTCAAAGCACTGTGTGCGGTGGTGGGCGATACGATGGGTTGGTTGAGCAACTAGGTGGACGCTCCACACCTGCTGTTGGTTTTGGGATGGGTTTAGAGCGCTTGGTGTTGTTGCTTCAGGAAATTAAATCCATTCCGGAAAATATTAACCAAATTGCTGATGTTTATTTAGTTGCTGTTGGTAACGTGCAAAAAGAAGCTCTGCAGTTGGCGGAGCGTATTCGTAACGACATACCTGGGTTGCGTATTATTAATAACTGCGGTGGCGGAAATTTTAAAAATCAACTTAAGAAAGCTGATAAAAGTACAGCAAAAATTGCGTTGATTTTAGGTGAAGATGAAGCTGCAAATTCAATAGTTACTGTTAAGTTTTTACGCGAAGAGCAGCAACAACAAGTCATTTCTAATAATGACATTATTAGTTTTTTAAGAAATCTCGTATAAATTTTAAATTAGATGTGAATCATTAGGAGTTCATTGTGAGCGTACACTTAACCGAAGAAGAACAATTAGAAGTATTAAAGCGCTGGTGGAAAGATTACGGCAAAACAGTGATCACCGGAATTGTAGCCGCTGCAGCCCTTTACTTTGCGTGGACTACCTGGCAAGAAAAGCAACACCATAAAGCTGAGTCAGCATCTGCGCATTACGATGAATTGATAAAGATTTTAAATATTGAACAAGGCAAAACACTTTCTGATGCAGACAAAGCAAATGCTGAGCATATTGCCAATGAGCTGAAAGAAAAAAATGGCAAAACCATGTATGCGCAAGGCGCCGCTTTTTATCTTGCTAAAGCCGCAGTTGATGCCGGCAATTTGGATAAAGCTATTACCGAGCTGCAATGGATTCTCGCCTCTAAACCCGATCTTGCAACAGCTCAGTTGGCGCATGCACGTTTGGCTCGAATTTATGTTGCTAAAGGTTCTTTTGCCGATGCTCTTGCGCAAATATCTGAAGAGCCAAGCAAAGCTTTTGCTTCTGAATACGCCGAAGTTCGCGGCGATATTTTAAAAGCCCAAGGCGATAAAGCCGCTGCTGCTACAGCATACAAAAAAGCGCTGGAAACTACAGATCCACAACATCAAGAACGTTCCATGGTTCTTCAGATGAAGATCGACGAATTAAAAACTGCTGATCTAGCTCCTGCTGCACCAGCCACTCAGGAGAAAGCACAATGAGGCACTTGAAATGGGGCTTATTGCTCTGTGCCCTTTTGATGTCCGGTTGTTCTTGGTTTTCAAAAAAAACCGGCCAGGAGCCTATGGAGTTGGCAGGTTTTAAGGAAACCGCCAAGCTCAAAGAAGTATGGAGTACTGATGTTGGTGCCGGCCAAGGTATAGGCCTAACGCAACTTACCCCTGCGATCGATGGCGAAAAAATTTATACGGTTGATCACGAAGGTATTGTCACTGCATTAAATCGTCAAAAAGGTAACAGACTTTGGTCCAAAAACGTAACTAAAGATTTGACTGGTATGAGTGGTAAAGTTGTTCATTTCTTTAAAGATAAAGATTTGAATCACAGCGTCACTGGCGGAATTAGTTATGCGGGTGGAATGCTATACATTGGCAGCTATGCAGGCGAAGTAATTGCGCTGTCTGCAACCGATGGAAAAGAAGTTTGGCGTAAGCAAATTAAAGGCGAAATTTCTTCAGTTCCGCAAAGCAATGGTCAAGTTGTTGCCGTCCAAACCATGAACGGAAAATTATTTGTGTTGGATGCTAAATCAGGCGCAGATATGTGGTTTTTTGAAAGCCCTCCGCCTGTTTTGACGTTACGTGGTTCTGCTGCTCCGCTAGTCTTGGATACCGCGATATATGCGGGTTTTGCTAATGGACGCTTGATGGCATTTAATCCTTCAAACGGTTTGATCTTGTGGGAACAACGCATGGCCTCACCTAAAGGTCGCTCTGAGCTCGATCGTATGGTAGATATTCACGCGAGCCCTTTGTTAAAAGACGGCATTCTGTTCGTGGGTACTTATCAAGGCCGTATCGCAGCTGTCTCACGTGGTACGGGTGGGAGTGTTTGGGGTGTGGATGGTTCAACCAGCGAAACCTTGGCCGCTTCTGACGATAAATTATTCGTAAGTCAAAGCGATGGAAAAGTCTCCGCATTCAGTTTGACGTCGGGCGAACAACTTTGGCAAAACGAAAAGTTGTTACGTCGACGTTTGGGTGGCCCGCAAGTCTTTGGCGATTATGTTGCCGTTGTGGATTTTGAAGGCTACATGCATGTCTTGAATCAATCCACCGGTGAGTTAGCTGCACGCGATCGTGTTGACCGCGGTGGTGTTCGTGCACCCATGCTAACTGATGGAACTACGCTTTATGTATACGGCAATGGTGGAAACATCATGGCCTTTACCGCTAGCGCTAAAAAATAAGCCTTAGGGGTATTGTTCGCTCGAACCACTTAGGGAATTGCTCTCTAAGTGGTTGATTTTTTTGTGGCTTGTTGGTTTTTGACTATGCTATTCCAATGGTTAAACAAATCTTTAACATGCTTCGCTGATTTCCTTAATTGATGTATTCATTATGATTCCTGTAATTGCTCTTGTCGGCCGTCCCAACGTCGGAAAATCAACGCTCTTTAACCGCCTCACGCGCAGCCGTGACGCGCTGGTTGCAGATTATCCTGGCTTAACGCGTGATCGAAAGTATGGCGAAGGAACCTTTGAAGAGCGTCGATTCATTGTTATAGATACTGGCGGTATTAGCGGCGAAGAAGAGGGTATCGACTCCATGATGGCTGGCCAATCGCTGATGGCGATTGAAGAAGCCGATATCGTTTTGTTTATTTTGGATAGCCGTGCAGGCGTTCATCCCGCCGATCATATGATCGCAAGACATTTACGTGTTCATAATAAAAAAACCTATCTTGTCGCCAACAAAATTGATGGTATGGACCCAGATGTTGCTCTCGCACCCTTCTATGAGTTGGGCATGGGCGAAATATTTGCAACCACTGCCACGCATGGTCGTGGCGTAAAATCCATGATGGAAGAGGTTCTGGCTGAGGTGCCGGAATTTGCCGAAGGCGAAGAAGTTGAAGTGGCGAAAGGGATCAAGATGGCCGTGGTCGGGCGCCCTAACGTCGGTAAGTCAACCTTGGTAAATCGCCTGTTGGGTGAAGAGCGCGTTGTTGTTTACGACCAGCCCGGAACCACGCGGGACAGCATTTATATCAATTACGAACGCTTTGGAAAAAATTACACGATTATCGATACGGCGGGTGTTCGTCGCCGCAAAAATATTGATCTCATGGTGGAAAAGTTTTCTATCGTAAAAACCATGCAAGCCATTAGTGATGCGAACGTGGTGGTGCTGGTGATGGACGCGAGCGAAGGTGTTGTTGAACAAGATTTACATTTGATGGGCTCTACTATTGAAGCTGGGCGCGCATTGGTGATCGCATTAAATAAGTGGGATGGTCTGGATGACGCTCACAAACAATATGTTAAAAATGAAATTGAACGTCGTTTGCGTTTTGTTGATTTCGCCAAAATTCATTTTATTTCGGCGTTGCACGGTACCGGTGTTGGTAATCTGTACAAGTCCATCGAAGAAGCTTACCAATCGGCAACCGATAAATTTTCGACTAACTACTTAACTCGAATTCTCGAAGATGCTGTGCGTGAACATCAGCCGCCAATGATTCAGGGGCGCCGTATTAAATTACGCTATGCACATCCCGGTGGACACAATCCGCCCATTGTTGTCATCCACGGCAACCAAACGGCAGATATTCCCAGCCACTACACCAAGTACTTGGAAAAAACTTATAGGCGTGTGCTGGATTTACACGGTACCCCAATTCGTATTGAGTACCGCACCAGCGATAACCCATTTTCGGAAAAGAAAAAGCAAGTTACTCAGCGTGAATTTATCAAGAAGCGCCGTTTGGAAAATGCGCATTCCCGTAAAAAGTAAATCACGTCACCGCTCGCAAAATAGTTTTGCGAGCTTCTTCATTTCTGGATCAAGCATTCCCGCTTTCTATGAGCAATTTACTCGTTATTCTTATTTGCTTAACAATTGGTTTGTTACTGCAAAAAAATCGTCAGTTATCAGATTCTTTTGCGCACTCGCTCAATACCTATGTTATTTACGTTGCGTTACCTGCGCTTATTCTGTTTGAGATTCCCCACTTAACCTTGGATTCACGAGCGCTCTTACCCATCGCCTTCGCGTGGGTCATGATGTTTGCGAGCGCATTATTTATATGGGCTGTTGCCAAGCGGGCAGGCTGGTCACGCCCGGTTACCGGGGCTTTGATGCTGACTGTGCCTTTGGGAAACACCGGATTTGTGGGTATTCCACTGATAGATGCATTTTTGGGTAGCGACGCTGTTCCCTACGCGATTCTTTACGACCAGTTCGGCACTTTTATCGCCCTTAATACATGGGGCAGCTTTGCCGCCGCCTATTACAGCGGTGGCGCAGCCTCATGGAAACAGCTCGCAAAAACCATTGTAAGTTTTCCACCCTTTATTGCGCTGGTGGTCGCGTTTGTTACATTTCCTTTACACTTTCCTGATGTGTTTTCCAGTGTAATGGAGCGAATCTCATCTACACTTGTACCTGTTGTGATGGTTGCTGTGGGTATGCAGTGGCGATTGCGGTTAGAACGCGACATGGTGATGCCACTGGGTGTTGGTTTGGTGACAACCCTGTTTTTAACTCCGCTATTGGCTTGGGTGCTCTTGCATCTTCTGGGTGTTAATAATCTTGCCGCGCAAACGGTGGTTTTGGAAGCCGCGATGCCTGCGATGATTTCTGCCGGAGTATTGGCGGTTAATTATCAATTGGCGCCACGCTTGGCATCGAGTTTGGTGGGTTACAGTTTGTTATTGTCCTTAGCGACAGTTTGGGCATGGAGGCAATTTATATAATCAGTAAACGTGGGTAATACATGCTAAGACTCATAACTAATAATAAATTACATGCATATGATCCATTAATTCCCGATGCCTATCTTTTCCGTTTGGCTTCTATCTGCAAAGAACTCGGCGTTTTTTCTGCCGAAGCCATTTATAGCGCGCAAGATTCCCTCCTTGTTGAAAAAGGCGTTTTAATAACCCCCGAAGTGGTTGAAGTTGTTCGGGCTCACCGATTAAAAAAACCTGTTGAACATTCTATTTTCATTGAGCGTGAGCTTTCATCTCAGGATTTGCAGCAACGTTTTATTGAGGTTCTGCAACAAGATGATCTATTGACGGCGCTTAACGAACATCAAAATATTATTGAACTTATCCAACACTATTTCTCTTTTTACGACACATTTCCTCTGCTTAAACAAAAAATATCGGTCATGGCCTTTGCTATGCCTGAATTATTTCTTCGCACAATATACTGTACGTGGTTCTCAGTTATTATTGCCAAGGAAATGCGGTTTAGTGAAATAGGTTGCGTAGAGATTTTCTTGGCATCACTGAGCCACGATATTGGGATGCTACACCTGAATATTTTTGTGTTGGAAAAGAAGGCGCAATTAACGCCGGAAGATTGGTTGCATATTCAAGAGCATGTATTTATAGGCGCAAGTTTGCTGCGGCAAATGGAAGGAATGCCCCCTGCAGTCATTGAGGCAGTGTATGAACATCACGAACGTTGTGATGGTACAGGGTACCCCACCGAATCGGTTGAGAGTGAATTGAGTTATGCCGGAAAAATTTTGGGTTTGGCTGATTCAATTATTGCAATTTACCATAACCGCTTTAAGCACAAACAACTGTCATGGCGTGAAGTAATTCCTGTTATTCAAATGAATGCCCCAGCTTATTTTTATCGTCACGATGAGATCTTGGCGATTATTTGGCGGCGCAGTGAAATGCCATTTAAAAATGTGGTGCATGGCGATAAGTTGCCAGAATTTATAACTGAGCTATTACGTGAGAGGGAGTATCTTACAGCGTGGTTTGAAGTGCTTAAAGAGAGTTTGGTTTCGTTAGGCTTTACGCACGGTGATCGCCATTTGCATGCATTGCAAAACGTAATGCTGCATCTATCCAGTTCAGTGAAAGGCTCGGGTGTTTTTGATGAAGAGGTAAGCCAATGGTTGCGTGCATCTGGTCTTGCACAAGATGAGGATACCTATCGCAAAATCGAGAAGGCGCACGTACAGCAGCAAGAAATTGTTTTCCATTTGCAAAGGCTCAATCGTATGATGCAGCTTTACGTAGATTCAGATGATTTTAAGCCGGCGCAGATCAAAGAAGTACTGGTGAGCGCGCTTGCGAGAATAAAAAATCTTCAACGCTAAATGTGCTCACTTCAAAATATATACATCAGCCAAAATTATTGATGCCAGAAGGGTTGACCAATTGTGGGGGTGCTTGGGCTAGCGGTTTGGCGTTTTTGCATTAACCCTGCGTTGTAAGCTTTTCTTCCTGCATCAATTGCATCAGCAAAGGCCTCGGCCATTAATGGCGGATTGTGTGCTTTAGCAACGGCAGTATTTAATAAAATGCCATCAAAGCCCATCTCCATCGCCTCAGCTGCTTGCGATGGCGCGCCAAGTCCCGCATCAATAATCATGGGTACATCTTTGATCCGTTCGCGCAAAGTGCGTAATGCGTAGCGATTCAGTAAGCCTTGCCCGGTTCCTATAGGTGCGCCCCACGGCATCAATACCTCGCAACCTACATCTAATAAACGCTTACACAAAATCAAATCATCGGTGCAGTAGGGTAAAACTTTGAATCCTTTTTTGATGAGAATAGCTGAAGCCTCCACTAAGCCAAAAGGGTCTGGCTGCAAATTGTAGTCATCGCCAACAACTTCTAATTTAATCCAGTCAGTATCAAAAATTTCGCGTGACATTTCCGCCAGTGTCACTGCTTCCTTTACAGATTTGCAGCCTGCTGTGTTTGGCAGCAAGCGACAGCCGCTTTCTTGAATAAACTGCCAAATTGCATCACCAGAGCGATCTGCGGGATTCTGTCGGCGCAAACCCAAAGTAACAATTTCTGCGCGCGATTGAATAATTGAATCGCGCATTAATTGGGGTGATGCATAGAGCGCAGTACCTAATAAAAATCGGCTGGAAAAGGTTTCGCCATAAAGAGTAAAGTCTTTAGCGGGGAGTGTTTGTTTATAGCTCATGGTTAGCCGCCTCCGACGGGTTTAACAATATCGACAAGATCGCCTGCTTTTAATTGGCGTTCAGCGTAAGTAGAGCGCGGAACAAACTCGCCGTTGATCGCAACGGCAATTTTTATTTCCCCAAAGCCCCAATCCAAAAGAGCTGCACTTAGTAAAGTATCTTGTGCGATTTCTTTAGGCTCGTTGTTTAGACTGATATTAATCATGTAAATGTCTTTCAATTTAAAAGGTCATTAAAAACGGTTTCTTCTTTCCGAAAAATATGGGCCAACATATTTTCTACCACGGCAGGTGCCAACAAATATCCGTGCCGAAATAATCCGTTGGCAGTAATCAACCCATCTTGAATATGTACCTTCGGCAAATTATCCATATAGGCAGGGCGTAAGTTTGTATCCATTTCAATAATGCGCGCTTCCGCAAATGCTGGAGATAATGTGTAAAGTGCGCTACTTAGTTCGAGTGAAGATTGCAAGGTAACGGGCGAGCGATCTTCACTTTCAATTTGTGTGGCACCGATAATAAAACGATTGCCAGGTTTTGGAACTATGTACAGTTGGTAACGAGGGTGCATTAAGCGTACAGGTCTATTCAGTTGAATTTCCTTTGTTTCAACATGCAAAGTCTCGCCACGAACACCACGTAGTTTAGCGTTTTGTTTTTTGGCACCTATGCCGCGACAGTCGATCACCAAATCAAAATACTCTTCGCCTTCCTCAGTAATGACTGTATGTGCCGCAACATTCACTGGCGTGAATTCTCGTATATAAACACCTTTGTTCTTTAATTCATTTCCAATAGCGGAGAGCAGCTCGCGATTATCCACATGGCCTTCTTCCGCGAGAAATAATCCTTGGGAAAAGTGTGGATTTAAATCTGGCTCTAATTCTTGAATTTGCTGTTGGTTTACGCGGTGATGACTTTTGCATTCAGGAATGACGTAACCCAATTCGCGCTCGAATTGCTCTAATTCGCTTAAATCTTGAGGATGAGCGATAACCAAACTTCCGCGTTGGAAAAAAAAGGTTTGCTTGCTATTGAGCGCTTTCAACCATTGTGGCCATCGGTTCAGTGCAAATTGCCCCATGCGATAAACGCCTTCGTCTGAGACAACTGCTTCGCTTAGCGGGGCAATCATTCCCGCGGCGGTAAAAGCGGCCGCCCGCAATGATTGAGGTTCGTTTGGAGTAAAGCTGCCAGCCTCAAATAGAGTCACCTTGCAATTGGCTTGTACTAATTGCCATGCAAGTAAGCGCCCTAATAGTCCGGCACCGGCAATGGCGATATGCTTGGGAATTGAATTTGTCATTGTGCCTCGAGGGTGTTGCGTTGAGGCTGGGATTTGAAACGAGGTCGGGTAAACCCTGAGATACCTTGTTCCCTCCGCAGGTCTCAACCTGATCAGGTTCTACGGATTGGGCCGAACCCATCTCAGCCTCCGTATATCCCAAAAGGGACACCAAGGCGCTCCGACAAGAAGACGCCAATATACTGAGGCGGGCAGGCTAAAGCAATCTAGCTTATGGAGTAATTTTTTCTACTACTGCGACAAATTCACCGGTTGCAACTTGGGTTTTAACCAAATCACCTACTTTAAGTTGAAGGGTGTTTGTGATGGGGGCATTTGAATTGGCGAGCGTACTTAAAGAGTAGCCGCGTTCCAGTGTTTTCAGTGGGCTGAGGGTATTTAGCATGCGCACAGATTCGCTAAATCGCTGGTGTTTTTGCATAAAAATTGTGGATTGCGCTTTGATCAACTGTTGGCGCGCCAGCTGAAATCGATGAGTCAGTTGAATCAGTCGGGTTTGTGGGTGGTGCGCTTTTTGGCGAAGAGCCAAAGTATTTAGTTGGTTCTGAGCGTGAGTAAGCGCTCGTTGAATCGCATTTTTCAGCCGCATTTCAAGTGCGTCGCATCGCTGTGATTGTTGCTCCAGCTTATCTTTAGGGTGGCGCAGCCGTGATCGAAGCCATTGTACTTTTTGATGCCAGTGTTCAAGTTTTCTCTGTAGGGCTTCCTCAAGTAAAACTTCAAAGCCAATAAATTTGTCCAGCCAGTCTTCACCATCAGGTGTTACAAGTTCAGCGGCAGCGGATGGGGTTGGAGCACGCAGGTCAGAAACAAAATCGGCGATGGTGAAATCCACTTCGTGGCCAACGGCACTTACTACCGGTAAATTGCTCGCAAAAATCGCGCGCGCAACAGTCTCTTCGTTAAACGGCCATAAATCTTCGAGCGAACCGCCGCCGCGCCCCACGATAATGACATCGAATAAATTGGCGCGGTTGGCCAAAGCCAAGGCTTTTACAATTTGCGGAGCGGCTTCTTTACCTTGCACGGCAACAGGTATAACAGTGACGGGTATGGCCGGAAAACGCCGTTCCAATACATTTAGGATGTCGCGAATGGCTGCGCCGGTCGGCGATGTTATAACGGCGATATGCTTAGGCAGTAAAGGGATTTGTTTTTTGTATTGCTCGTCGAACAAACCTTCGCGCGCGAGCTTGGCTTTGAGTTCGTCAAAGGCGCGTTGCAAGGCACCCGCGCCAGCTTCTTCCATGTGTTCGGCAATAATCTGGTAGTCGCCTCGGCCTTCGTACAGGCTTACGCGCGCACGGATGAGAACGTGTTGTCCTTGTTGTGGTCTGAATTTCACCATCATGTTGCGGTTGCGAAACATGGCGCAGCGCACCTGCGCATCACTATCTTTTAGGGTGAAATACCAGTGACCTGATGATGGAACGGATACGTTAGACAGTTCCCCCTCAACCCACAAAAGCGGTAGATGTGTTTCTAACAATTGCTTGGCGCGGCGATTGAGCTGGCTCACGCTCATAATGTCGCGCTCGGGAAAGCTGGTTGGCTCGGGGCTATTGAAGAAGTCAGATGTGGTCATGGCCGCATTTTAGGGTAACCAAGGTAAATTCGATAGCTTGAATTTACCGGGGCGATTACCACCAGCTATGGTGTTTTGGGTTTACCCCCTTGACCTAAGTCGTTATAATTCCGCGTTTATTTTCTACGGTGTGCCCGCTTAGGGTTGAGGTTGGTTGGTATGTTGCGAATTGCTGAAGAAGCCCTCACGTTTGATGATGTCTTGTTGGTGCCCGGTTTTTCCGATGTGACGCCGAAAGACGTATCGCTAAAAACTCAGCTGACCCGCAAAATTCAGTTGAATATTCCTCTTATCTCCGCTGCCATGGATACCGTAACCGAATCCCGCTTGGCGATTGCGATAGCGCAGGATGGCGGCATCGGCATTATTCACAAAAGCATGAGCATTGAGCAGCAAGCTGCTGAGGTGCGTGCGGTTAAGAAGTTTGAAGCAGGTGTGGTTAAAGACCCCATCACCATTGAATCCAGCGCAACCATTCGTGAGTTGATTGCCTTAACTCGCAAAAACAATATTTCGGGCGTACCGGTGATGCAAGACGGCAACCTCGTCGGCATAGTCACTGGCCGCGATGTGCGCTTTGAAACCAATCTGGATGCAACTGTTTCCAGCATCATGACGCCAAAGTCACAGTTGGTAACGGTTAAAGAGGGTGTATCCGCAGAAGAAGTGCGTAACTTGCTGCATAAACACCGCATCGAGAAAGTCTTGGTTGTGAATGACGCTTTTGAACTGCGCGGTTTGATTACGGTAAAAGACATCAACAAAGCCGAAAAATACCCCATGTCTTGTAAAGACCCGGAAGGGCGTTTGCGCGTTGGCGCGAGCGTAGGTACCAGCCGTGACACAGATGCACGTGTTGATGCCTTGGTTGAAGCGGGCGTGGACGTGTTGGTAGTCGATACTGCTCACGGACACTCAAAAAACGTGTTGGACCGCGTGCGCGCCATCAAAACCAAATACCCCGATGTACAAGTGATTGGCGGCAACATTGCCACAGGCGCTGCGGCTCTGGCTTTGGTTGAAGCCGGTGCAGATGCTGTGAAAGTCGGCATAGGCCCAGGTTCTATTTGCACCACCCGTATCGTAAGCGGTGTGGGCGTGCCACAAATTTCGGCAATCGCTAACGTGGTTGCCGCCTTGAAAGGCACCGGTGTTCCTGCGATTGCCGATGGTGGTATTCGTTATTCTGGTGACATTGCTAAAGCAATCGTCGCTGGCGCGCACTGTGTGATGATGGGTTCTATGTTCGCAGGCACAGAAGAAGCGCCTGGTGAAGTTGAGCTTTATCAAGGTCGTACTTATAAGGCTTATCGCGGGATGGGTTCCCTTGGCGCTATGGCGCAAACTCAAGGTTCATCTGACCGTTATTTCCAAGATGCGAGCGCTGGTGCAGAAAAATTAGTACCCGAAGGTATTGAAGGTCGAGTTCCCTATAAAGGCGTTTTGACGGCCATCATTCACCAAATGATGGGCGGCGTTCGCTCTGCGATGGGTTACACCGGCTGTGCAGATTTGGAAACCATGCGCACCAAGCCAGAGTTTGTTCGTGTGACCTCGGCGGGAATGGGCGAAAGTCATGTTCACGACGTTCAGATCACCAAAGAAGCGCCTAATTATCCAATCGGTGGCCGCTAGTAGCTATTGCGCTCGGTATTACTGCGTTAAAAACGTTTAAAAATTGCTCATTGACTTTAGTCAACTCCGCTTTTTTAAAAGTTTTTGCATTGCACTCCCTTCGCTCATAACGCTACTCGTTTTACAAGTTGAAGTAAAAACTCGGGTGCGCCCGAGTTTTTCATTTAAAGAATTTCATTTTATTACCATCATCTTTTTCTTCAGGACTTAGCATGACTCACGATATTCACGCACAGCGAATTCTTATTCTGGATTTCGGATCGCAATACACTCAGTTGATTGCACGCCGCGTGCGTGAAATTGGTGTCTTCTCTGAAATCCGCGCTTGGGATATGAGCGACGAAGAAATTCGCGCATACAACCCTAAAGGAATTATTCTCGCTGGCGGCCCTGAATCTGTTCACGAGGCTAACTCACCACGCGCGCCGCAAGCGGTGTTTGATTTAGGTGTGCCTGTGTTTGGTATTTGCTACGGCATGCAAACCATGGCGGAGCAACTCGGCGGTGCGGTTGAAGGTTCCAATGTTCGCGAATTTGGTTACGCGCAAGTAAAAGTGCTGGGTGAAAGCGCCATCTTTCAAGACATTAAAGATCATGTTGATCATGATGGCAGCGCCTTGTTGGATGTGTGGATGAGCCACGGCGACAAGGTCACAAAAATGCCGGCCGGTTTTAGCATTCTTGCATCAACACCATCTTGCCCCATCGCGGGAATGTACGACGAAGCTAAAAAGCTCTACGGCGTGCAATTTCACCCTGAAGTAACTCATACGCTGCAAGGCCAACGTATTTACGAACACTTCATTTTAAATATTTGCGGCTGCGAAGCTTTATGGACGCCAGCAAATATTGTTGAAGATGCGATTAAAAAAGTTCGCGAACAAGTGGGAACCGATAAGGTGTTGCTGGGCCTTTCGGGCGGAGTGGATTCCTCGGTTGTTGCTGCACTTTTACACAAAGCCATTGGCAAACAATTGACCTGCGTATTTGTGGATAACGGTTTATTGCGCAAAAACGAAGGCGATCAAGTAATGGATATGTTCGCTAAGAACATGGGCGTTACGGTGATCCGCGCAGACGCGCAAGATCAATTTTTAAATAAATTGAAAGGCGAAAACGACCCCGAGAAAAAACGCAAAATTATCGGTGGCACTTTTATCGATGTATTTGACGCCGAAGCGACAAAATTACAAGACGTTAAGTGGTTGGCGCAAGGCACCATCTATCCGGATGTGATTGAATCAGCCGCTGCTAAAACAGGTAAAGCACACGTTATTAAATCGCACCACAACGTAGGTGGTCTGCCTGAAGATATGGCCTTCAAACTTGTTGAACCCCTGCGCGAGTTGTTTAAAGACGAAGTGCGTAAAATCGGTTTGGAATTGGGTTTGCCTTACGATATGGTCTATCGTCACCCGTTCCCAGGCCCAGGCCTAGGCGTGCGTATTCTTGGTGAAGTAAAAAAAGAATACGCCGATATTTTGCGTGAAGCTGATGCAATCTTTTTAGAAGAATTACACGCAGCTGGTTGGTACCACAAAACATCGCAAGCATTCGCCGTGTTCCTTCCTGTGAAATCCGTAGGTGTAGTTGGTGATGGCCGTCGTTACGAATGGGTTATCTCATTGCGTGCCGTAGAAACTATCGACTTTATGACCGCTCGTTGGGCACACTTGCCTTATGAATTGTTAGAAAAAGTGTCGGGCCGAATCATTAACGAAATCTCTGGTGTGTCACGTGTTTGTTATGACGTGTCGAGTAAGCCGCCAGCGACGATTGAGTGGGAATAACTTCCCTCGAAATAAAAAAGCCGATCATTTGATCGGCTTTTTTATTTCAGTCTTCCGTAGGTTTGGTGGGTGTCTCCAAAACCAACTGATAAAAAACAAAATCCAGCCAGCGCCCAAACTTATATCCGGCTTGTTTTAACGTACCTGCGTGTTCGAAACCTAATTTTTCGTGCAGGGCGATGCTGCCTTTGTTATCCAAATCTATTGCGCCAATCATGGTGTGGTAACCCTGATCTTTCGCCCTTTTAATGAGCTCGTGCATAAACAGTTTGCCCAGCCCTTTGCCTTGTTGGTCATTGCGAAGGTAGACGGAATGTTCGACGCTATATTTATAGGCGGCCCATGGGCGAAAGGTTCCGTAGCTGGCAAAGCCTATGAGTTTTCCGTGTTCATCGAGCGCGCCTATCACAGGAAAATTGCCGGCTGCTTTGGTCGCGAACCATGTCTTCATGGTTTCCATTGTGCGAGCTTTGTATTCCCATAATGATGTGGTGTTGAGAATGGCGTGGTTAAAAATAGCGAGAATTTCAGGCGAGTGTTGTTCGTAGTTGCAGTCTATAAAGTGCATGGCGTTTTTCCTTTTTAAATCATACCTAAAATAAAATCCCATTCTGCTTTAGTAACAGGTTGTGTAGAAAGGCGACCCTGTTTTACAAGGACCATATTTCCTAACTCGGGTTGTGCTTTTATTTCAGAGAGAGAAATAATTTTTGGAAAAGTTTTAGTCGCCTGAATGTCAACGGAAACCCAACGCGGGCTTTCGGGTGAGGATTTAGGATCGTAATATGCACTTTCTGGATCGAATTGTGTGGGGTCTGGGTAAGCGGTCTTTACAACCTTAGCGGTGCCGACTATGCCGATATGTTTGCAGCTACTGTGATAAAGAAATACCTCATCGCCGAGTGCAACTTGATCACGCAAGAAGTTGCGCGCTTGGTAATTACGAATTCCATCCCAGCGTCCAATTTTTTTCGGCGCGGCATTGAGGTGGTCAATTCCGTAAATATGAGGTTCGGCTTTAAACAGCCAGTAGCTTTTGCTCATGGTGTGAACCTCCTAATATAAGCCTCTTAAATAGGGAGTCGTCATCCTCGCGTAGCGGGGATCCAGTTTTTCGCTTTATCAAAATCGTTTTAAGAGCTGGATCCCCGCTACGCGGGGATGACGGCTCGCTTTCAAATATTGCTCTCTTTTTATAGCCAAGCACTCAAACGATCAGCGGTTTCTTGATTAACGATTTCAAATCCGATTTTACGTTTGGCAATATCCACTTCTTTTATCAGCACGTGAACTTTTTCATCGAGGCGATAGGTTTTTCCTTCAACTGTTAAGCTTAAACGGCGTGAATCAAATTGAGCTTTTACTTCACCATCGCGCGGTGCGAGCATGGCGTAGCCTTCAATACCCAAATCGTCCAAGCGAATTCCTATTCCGTTCGAATTAACCAGCCCGATAGTTCCGGTGTGTAGGGTATCAATATGCTGTGCCATAAACTGGCACTGCAGCCAGAGCTCTAAATAACGGCATGCTTGGCGGCCAAGATTCAACTGTTCTTGTAGTTGAGTCGACAAATTGTTTGTATCGATTTCAATAGCTGGTTCACCACGTAAAATGCGTTTGATGGCGAGGTGATTATAAAAATCGTTATAGCGGCGAATAGGGGACGTGACCATTGCGTAGGCATTAAATCCCAATCCAAAATGTGGGATATGCTCAAATGACAAAGAGCCCGCCTGTAACATACGTTGCAACAAGGAAATCAGCGGTGCATTTTTCGGGTTGCCGGCAGGATTAATGCGCAGCTCTCTAATCAGCTTTTGGAATTGATCAAGCTTGCTAAGTTCTTCGGCAGTTAAACCTGCTTCAATTAAATCGGGCCTATCTTCCGTTATTAAACTTATTGCATCATTCAAACGCTCTGGGCGAAAACCAATATGTGTGGAAAAAATCCCGTAACCAGGGTGTTTTACAAATAATTCGCCCGCGCAAATATTAGTCACTAACATGGCTTCTTCAATCATGCGATGGGCTATGTTGCGCTCGCGCTTATCAACATGATCGATTTTTTTCTGATCGTTCAGTATAAAAAAGTAATCTGCTTTTTCGTCCATCACTAACGCATTTGCTAAACGATACTCGGTGCGAGCATGCGCGAACTCTTGCAAGGTTAGGAGAATGTTTTTGATTTCATCATTTACGTTGTAGCCGGCTTCATTAAGGCTTTTTGCGCCATTTAAATGATCGGCAACGGCTTGGTAACTTAGTTTGTGTTGCGAGCGAATTTGTGCTTCTGCAAATTCGTAATGAGTAATTGCGCCATCGCTAGTAATCTGGATTTTACAAATCAATGCTGGTCGCTTTTTATCCTGCACCAAAGAATAGGTGTCGTGCGATAGCTCCGGCGGTAGCATGGTGATTGATTGACCTAGCAAATAAACCGTACTTGCGCGTTCGCGAGCCGCTAATTCCAGCGGGCTACCTACATCAATTTGTTTGCTGGGGTCAGCGATGGCCGTGATTAACTCCCAACCGTTTTCCGTTTTGGTGATGTGAATGGCATCATCCATATCGCGCGTGTTTTCAGCGTCGATGGTGACGAAAGCTAAGTGCGTTAAATCCAACTCACCGTTTTCAAAAACCAAGGGCGACCAATTGATACTGCTGGCATGGTTCTGTGCAGGTGTTGTCCATTCATTAGGCAGTTGAAATTTCGCGACAGTGTAGCGGTGTTCAATGCCGGGCTCGTCTGCAGTGCCTAGGCGCGACAATATTTTTACTTGGGCCTTTCCATCGTTGAATGGATGGCGGCTCAGCGTACAGCGGACATAATCGTTCTCGCTTAGGCCTTTGCGATCTTGCGGCGGAACAAACAACCAGCGATTAAAATTAATCACATCAGGTTCAACGAAAAAGTTATTCCCTTTGCTCACGTAGCGCCCCACAAATTCTTTGAAGGAGCTGCTAATTAATTTTTCCAGCTTTGCTTCCAGCTGATCTTTGCTGTTGCTAGTGATCTCAACTTGAACTCGGTCGTCTGGTAATACGCGCAGCATTTGCTCGGGGTCGAGAAAGGCTTCACGTCCGTCATCCAGAATGACAAAGCCAAAGCGTTTGGTGGTACTGCGTACGGTGCCTTGAGCTATATCTTTTTGGGAGACTAATGTGGTTTTTAATTGAGCTAATTGCTGCAGTGCAGAGTTATTGAGCATGAGGACAACTTAATCAAAGAAATAATGGGCGGAATCATAACAGCATTTAAGAGTGGCCAGAACAAAAAGGCGTTGCGGTTGGCGCGCCTTTTTAGACTTGGCACGATTTATCCAAATTGGTTAGGCGCGGTGAGCTATGATTGTAGTAATATCCGGCGAAGCTTTAATTAATTGATTGTTTTTACAGGTTTTATTGAATGGAAGTATTAAACCAGCTCATGCTGTTCGGTGGTGCGCTGTTCATCATCAGCATTCTTGCCAGCACGCTTTCGCCGCGTATGGGCATGCCGCTGCTGTTGATGTTTTTGATCATCGGTATGTTTGCAGGCGAGGATGGTTTTTTAGGTATTCATTTTCAAAATGTAAAAGCGGCTTATTTCATGGGCACGCTTGCGCTCGCAGTGATCCTGTTTGATGGCGGTTTGCGTACCGAGATTCATCTCTTCCGCGTGGGGCTACGCCCCGCACTTTCACTTGCCACATTAGGTGTGGTGATTACCGTTGGCGTTTGTGGAGCACTGGCTGCCTGGATTCTTGGGCTTTCCTGGGTTCATGGTTTTTTGCTGGGTGCAATCGTCGGCTCTACGGATGCTGCTGCAGTATTTTCCGTATTGACCATGCAGGGGCTTACGCTGAAATCCCGTGTGGGCGCGACTCTTGAGATCGAATCGGGTCTTAATGACCCCATGGCAGTTTTCCTCACCATCATGTTTGTGGAAATGCTATCCCACAAAACCGGTTTCAATTGGCTGATGTTGGGTGATTTTGTTTGGGAAATGGGCGCGGGTTCTATCGTCGGTATAGTTGGCGGTCGAATTTTGGCTTATTCGGTAGAGCGTTTGCAGCTTAGCCCCGGCTTGTACCCGCTGTTGGCGTTATTTGGAGGTGTGTTTATTTTCGGTCTGGCTGCGGTGATACACGCTAGCGGTTTCCTCGCGGTCTATCTTGCAGGCCTTATGGTGGGTAATCGCGTATCCCGTGGATTGTTCAATATTCAGCGTTTTCACGACGGTATCGCGTGGCTGGCCCAGATTAGTTTGTTTTTAATGCTGGGTTTGTTGGTTTCACCGCACCGATTGGTGGAGTACGCATCTAGTGCGTTGCTCGTTGGTGTTTTACTGATGTTTGTCGCTCGGCCACTGGCGGTTTGGTTGTGTCTATTGCCGTTCCAGTTTTCTTGGCAGGAAAAAACGTTTATTAGCTGGGTAGGGCTGCGTGGCGCGGTTCCTATTGTATTGGCCATGTTTCCGTGGCTGGCCGGGATACCGGAGTGGAATTTCTTCTTTAACATCGCCTTCTTTATCGTGTTGATATCCCTGCTGGTACAGGGCTGGACAGTCGGCCCCATGGCTAAGTGGCTCAACCTTAATGTGCCGACGAGCAGCTCCCGCGTTCAGCGTGTGGAGCTGGGTGTGCCGGGGCAAGTGGGTCACGAGTTTGTAGGTTACAAATTGGCGGCGGGTAGCCCTGCGTTGCGGCGTACCGTGGGTAATTTGAATTTGCCGGGCAAAGTTCAGCTTTTATGTTTGCTGCGCGAAGGCCAGCCGGTGGCGCTGGTACCAGAGCAAAAGCTGTTGGCTGACGACCATATTTTCTTGTTGAGTTTACCGAACGAATTGGAAACGCTCGATAAAATGCTGGTGGGTATGCAGGAAAATGAACGGATTTCTGCACAGGCATTCTTCGGTGAGTTTGTGCTCACATCGCGTGCCAAGTTGGCAGATCTCAGTATGGTTTACAACTTTCCGGTGCCCCCTGAAATGGCCAACTGGAGTATCGCCCGTTATATTTTAAGCAAGTATCGCCAGCCGGTAGTGGGCGACAGGGTGACCTTGGGCCAGGTGGAGTTTGTGGTTTTGTCCATGCGTAATAAGCGTTTGATCAAAGTGAGTTTAAAGCTCAACAAATAAAAGCCACTATTACACCAATATTGGCGTAGCAAATCTGTTCACCTCGACTAAGCTACTAGGGAAGATTTTAATGAAAATGGATAGGAGCTTTTCAAATGGCTTGGTACGCAAATCTTTCATTTCGGTGGAAGCTGGGAATTCCGCTAGCGGTATTGGTGATTTTATTTTTGTATATTGGCCTCTACTCGGTGCGCTCCAGCGGTATCTTGGCTAAAAATGCAAAAACTATTGCGAAGGTAAATCTACCCGAGATACAGCTATTGATTCAGGCTGATCGCGATATGTATCAAGCTTTGACCGCCGAGCGAGCGCTCTTATCTCCGAATTTAACTTCGCAACAAATCAGCACATTCCTTAAAGAGCACGCGGACAATCTCAAGCAAGCGCATGACCGTGCTTTAAATTCTATCGAAACCTCTGACACGTCTACGCAAGCTGAGCAACAAGAATATCTGCGTTATTTACAGGCATGGCAGTCTATTTCTGAATCCATTGTCAAAAGTGCCAGTGGTGCGGACGATGCAACCCGTGCGACTTTGATCGGTAGGTCTTTAGGGGAGAGTTTTGAGGCCTTTTCAAAAGCGCGCAGTTTTCTCGACGAGTTGGAAGAGAAACGTTTAAAACATGTTGATGACTTTACGCTAAAAATTGACTCCAACAGCAGCTCAATCGCTCACCAACTTCTTGCGCTTCTTGTTTTGGGAACGATTTCTACTGCTGCTGCGGCCTTCTTTTTACCTTTGTTGGTAACGGTCCCGCTGCAGGAGATTAGCGATCGCATCAAAAATATCGCTGCAGGCGACGGCGATTTAACAATCCGTATTCATATCGATCGCAATGATGAGTTGGGTGAGCTAGCCACTCATGTAAATCGATTTATGGATCAGCTGCAGGATTTAATTCGTCAGGTTCGCAGTAATACGAATGAAGTTTCATCAGCAGCAGAAGGCTTGCTTGAGGTGTCCAGCAATAGCCAGCGTGCTGCCGATGATCAGTGCCAAGCGATTACTATGGTGGTAACAGCGGTTAATGAATTAACAATGGCTATTCAAGAGGTGGCACGTAATACCAGTAACACCGCGCAAAGCACCAAAGATGCGAATCGAATAGCTGAGCAGGGACAAGAGCGTGTGCGCATTGCGGTTAATCATGTGCAAGGTTTGTCGGGCCACGTTACCCAAACGGCGGCTGCAATGGTTAAGTTGGAAGATGAAGCTAAAAATGTTACATCAGTGATTGATGTCATTCGCGGTGTTGCTGAACAAACTAATTTACTTGCGTTGAATGCTGCCATCGAGGCAGCACGCGCAGGTGAGCAGGGACGTGGATTCGCCGTGGTGGCCGATGAGGTTCGCACGCTCGCGAGCCGCACCCAACAATCAACGGCCGACATTCAGGGGATGCTCAGCCAGTTACAACAAGGCGTACAAAAAGCGGTTGAAGGCATGAATTCCAGCGCGGTGATGACCAGCGAAGCGGTAACCTCTGCCAGCGATGTAAGCTCGTCCTTGTCAGGCATTGGTGTGGCGGTGCAGTCAATTACCAATATGGCGATTCAAATAGCCACCGCTGTGGAGGAGCAAAGCAGCGTGACTGCCGAAATTGACCGTAATCTGGTTGAAATCAACCAATTGGCGATGACTAACTCGGAAGGTGCGGCGCGCACTGCGGTAGCAAGTCAGCATTTAAGCCAACTCTCATCTAGCCTGCGCGATAATTTACGGCGATTTAAAGTGTAAGTTTTGTAAAAAAGCCCCTTGGTGCATGGCATCAAGGGGCTTTTTTATGGGGGCTATCTTGATAACTGCCGGCTCTAAATAGGCAATTGAGTGGTGTATTTAATCTGCTTTAAAGAGAAGGTTGAATGGATGCTACCTACGTTGGGGAGCTTTAATAAGGTTTTACGCAAGAGCTGCTCGTACTCCTCCACGCTATTAATCACAATCTGTAATACATAATCCTTGTCGCCACTGGTGGAGTAGCACTCCACAATTTCCGGTATTGATTGAACCGCCGCTTCAAAAGCGCTCAACGCCTCCTCGTCGTGGTTTTTGGCGGTTACGAACGCATGTACTCTCACCCCTAAGTCAATCTTCTTAGCGTCCAGCAAGGTTACTTTGCCGCGAATAACCCCTTCGGTTTCCAATCGCTTCAGACGACGCCAGCAGGGGGTGTGGGACAAACCAATGAGGTTGCCCAAATCCGCCATCGAGAAATCTGCATTCTCCTGAAGAGCGCGTAAGATCTTGCGGTCGTATTCGTCGAGTTCTACCTTGGAAGCCATTATTTTTAACCTTCAATTGTAATTATGGCCGTGATTGTAGGATGAAAGTTCTCGCTATACAACGTAACGAGGACAAATTTAAATCGTCTTTACTCGGATGCACCATCATCGAACCTAAGTGTTACCCTGCGGGCGTCAGGTGTGTAAAGACCCCCATGTACTTATCCAAAACTGCCTTTGGGTTGTGGTTGGACGCTTGGCCGTGTATCTTAACGCCTTTTTTGACCAGCACTTTTTGTGCGCGCGTTGGCATTTACAAGGTGGTTCCTCAGAGGCCTAAAAGCGCTGCGGGTACCCGTATATTTTTGAGGAGCAATCCGTAATGAGAGTGATTTTGTTAGGCGCACCTGGTGCAGGTAAGGGTACCCAGGCGCAGCTGATCATGGAGAAATTTGGTATTCCACAGATTTCTACCGGAGATATGTTACGCGCAGCGGTTAAAGCAGGAACCCCTTTAGGCTTGCAAGCCAAAGGCATTATGGAAGCAGGTGGGTTGGTGTCAGATGATTTGATTATCGCCCTTGTGAAAGAACGAATTCTTCAAAGTGACTGTAACAACGGTTTTTTGTTTGACGGCTTTCCGCGCACCATTCCGCAAGCGGAGGCATTGTTAGATGCAGGTGTAAATATCGATCACGTTATAGAAATTGACGTAGCAGATGAAGAAATCGTTGCTCGCCTGAGTGGCCGCCGTGTGCATGAAGCGTCCGGGCGTGTTTATCACATTGTTCATAACTCGCCGAAGGTAGCGGGTCATGATGACATTACCGGCGAGCCGTTGGTGCAACGCCTTGATGATCAGGAAGAAACTGTGCGTAAACGTTTGAATGTTTACCACGCGCAAACCAAACCTTTGGTTGGTTTTTATCAAAGCCTCGCCGCAAGCGGGACTAAAAATGCTCCCAAATACACGCGCATTGACGGCGTTGGCAGTGTTGATTCGATTCGCAAACAATTGCTCAGTGTCTTGAGCTAAGGCTTGCGAGTTTGTAACAATGAATAGGCTCCCAGTGAGCCTATTTTTTTATCGCTATTTTTTGAATGTACAACACTATGACCACAATTTTAGCGCTCGATGCCTCAACCGACGCTTGCTCTGTCGCTTTATCTTGCAATGGCGATACCACTCATATTTTTGAACTGGCGGCAAAAAGCCACACGCAACGCTTGCTGCCTATGGTGGATGAAATTCTCCGTTCTGCGAATTGTAGTCTTCACGATGTAGATGCAATTGCCTTTGGCCGTGGGCCGGGCTCCTTTACAGGCTTGCGTATTTGTATGGGTGTTGTGCAAGGCTTGGCGTTTGGGGCCAATCTTCCAGTCGTTCCCGTTTCCACCTTGCAAACCATGGCGCAAGGTTATGCGAGCGAGAATCCGCAAAATTCCATTCCTTTATTGGTTGCCCTCGATGCACGCATGGATGAAATTTATTGGGGTTTGTATAGCGCACATCAATCTCCTGTTCTGCTTAGTGAAGAACATGTGATGAAGCCTGCAGCGGTTTGCGAGCAAACCATTGTGGAAAGTTTGAATAAACAATTCATTGCCATTGGGCCCGGTTGGCACTATTCCGATTTGCAGCCCATTGCTCCTGAGATTATTGTTCAGGATGCGCACCCTAGCGCACAATTTATGTTGCCGATTGCGTTGGAGGCTTTCAATAAAGGCGAAGCAAAATCGATTTTTGATGTGCAACCTGTTTATTTACGCGATTCTGTTTCCTGGCAAAAACGCCAACGCATTCGCACACAACCGGTTTAATGAAGCGGAAGGTAAATTATGTCCTCAGTACTGACTCAAACAGAATTTAATCAGCAATTATTAAATTTTATCCAGTCATCTCCAACGCCTTTCCATGCGACACATTCAATCGCAACACGTTTGTCGCTCGCAGGTTTTATTGAGCTGGATGAAGGAGCAGCTTGGAGTTTGCAGTCAGGCAAGCGTTATTTTATTAAGCGCAATGATTCTTCCATTATCGCTTTTGTGTACGGTAAAAAAAGTTTACTTGAAACGGGTATTCGCATGTTAGGTGCGCACACCGATAGCCCCTGTTTAAAAGTAAAACCCCAACCGGAATTGAACCGAAAAGGGTATTTGCAGTTGGGCGTCGAAGTTTATGGCGGCGCATTGCTCGCGCCTTGGTTTGATCGTGATTTATCGCTCGCGGGTCGCGTTACTTACAAAACAGCGGAAAATACAGTTGCGAGTGCTTTAATCGACTTTAAACAAGCTATTGCAACGATTCCAAGCTTGGCAATACATTTAGATCGTGAAGCGAATAATAGCCGCAGCATTAACCCTCAGCGCGACATAGTTCCAGTATTGCTACAGTTTGCACAAGAGCAATCCTTAACACCCAATTTCAAATCTATTTTATTGGCGCAACTTAAGAAAGACTGCCCTCATATCACTGCAACACAGATTTTAGATTTTGAAGTTAGTTTGTACGACACTCAAGAGCCCGTGTTAATTGGGCTTCAACAAGATTTTATTGCCAGTGCACGGTTGGATAATTTGCTCAGCTGTCTTGTTGGTTTGGAAGCTATTTTGCAAGCCAATGATGAAGTATCCAGCTTGTTAATTTGCACAGATCACGAAGAGGTTGGTAGCACTTCATGTTGCGGAGCTAAAGGCCCCATGCTGCAACAGTTTTTGGAGCGTTTGATTCCTGACACCGAAACTCGCATTCGTGTTATTGAAAATTCGCTGATGATTTCCGCCGACAACGCTCACGGTGTTCACCCCAATTTTATAGATCGCCATGACGAGAACCATGGCCCCTTGTTGAATCGTGGCCCGGTTGTAAAAATCAATGCAAATCAGCGGTACGCCACCACGAGTGAAACCAGCGGTTTCTTTCATTTATTGTGTGAGCAGCACCAAGTTCCTGTGCAAGTATTCGTTGCGCGAACGGATATGGGTTGCGGTAGTACCATTGGGCCTATAGTTGCATCCGAGGTGGGCGTTAAAACGATTGATGTAGGTGTGCCTACTTTTGCAATGCATTCCATTCGCGAATTAGCGGGTGTGGCCGATGCACATTATCTGTATCAAATTGCTACTGCTTTTTACCAGTATCCCTCTGCTATTCGCTTTATATAAGTGATTTTTAGCGGGAAATTGCTCAGCTCCACTAAAGACTCCACATTTTCGATGCCCTGAACTTTAGTTTTGGGCTTTTGTCCGAATTGAGTGTGACCCAGCGCTAGAACTTGAAAAGTCACACCTACTGATAATTCATCGGCTGTTTATAATTCATCAGGAAATCGCAGAGCTTGTGCATGGCGCATGAAACAAGGCTTCTTAATGTATAAATAGGCGTCACTATGAAGGTGTCACTCGAACTATTGGCGAGATTCTCGCCGTTCAATACGCTGGCTTATGACTATCTCTCCAAAGTAATGGAGAAGGCGACCCTTAAGGAGTACACGAAAGGTACTATTATTTTTAAGCGGGGCCGCGAACTTCATGAATCATTTTATTTGGTCAGTGGTGCCGTTGATTTAATTGACTCGCAGTTCGCCGTTACGTCGATTAGTAGTAGCGATGAGCTGCACAAAGTTTCTATTAACACCAGTTCTCCCACAAAAGTTTCTGCAGTCGCAAAATCAGAGGTTGTTATCTTATCGGTTGAAACTGATTTTTCAGATTTAGTGCTGGCATGGAGTGAAAGCGGTACTGAACACGCGCAAGATAAAGCTGAAGATTCAGAGTTTGAACCAGCAGAGGAGGGCGATTGGATGTCCAGCCTTTTGCAATCTCCATTTTTCAACAAGATTCCCCCCGGCAATATTCGCCAACTTTTTTTGCGCTTCAAAACACAAAAAGCCGCTGTAAATGAAATCATCATTAAAGAAGGTGAGCGTGGTGATTTTTTCTATGTGCTTGAAGCGGGAAGTGCAAAGGTACTTGATAAGCAAGGAAACATTTTAGCGGCTTTGCGCCCCGGCGATTACTTTGGGGAAGAGGCCTTGGTGGGTGATACCACTCGCAATGCCACGGTGCAAATGCTTACGCCCGGTAAACTCATGTGCCTTGAGAAAAACGATTTTCTCACCTTGCTGCAAGAGCCGGTTCGTCGTTTTATTACCTACGAAGAACTCCTGAAATCCAATGAGCGCCAAGTTGCTTATCAAATTATTGATGTGCGCCTACCGCTTGAGCGCCGTTTCCAATCGGTGCCCCATAGCCGCAATATTCCACTCAGCCAACTTCGCAAATATTTATCCAGCCTCGATTTGTCTCAGGTATACGTGGTGACGGATGACGCCGGTCGCCGAGCCGACGTAGCTGCTCAGCTTTTAAATCAAGCGGGGTACGAAACCCTGATTTTGCAAGACGCCAGCCTCCATCAAGCCGCAAATCATTAGGGGCACTGCTGTTTGGCAGTGTAGATAGGCACGTGTCAGCAGGCACCAGTCAAATCCTTTGTAGAAAAGCGCTATGGTTGGCGCTTCTCTGTATAATGGCGCCTCGTTTAATTCCCTCAGTAAAAATGTAGAAGTGCAACGATGAGTAAGCAACGTGTTCTTACCGGTATTACAACAACCGGAACGCCTCACTTAGGTAATTATGTGGGCGCAATTCGTCCTGCGATTAACGCGAGTGAGCGTGCAGATGTGCAATCCTTTTATTTTCTCGCTGATTTTCACGCGCTGATCAAATGTCACGACCCCGCTTTAGTTCACCAATCGACTCGCGAAATCGCGGCAACTTGGTTGGCGCTGGGCTTAAATACTGATAATGCAATTTTTTACCGTCAATCCGATGTGCCGGAAATTCCCGAGCTGTGTTGGATGCTTACTTGTATGGCTGCCAAAGGTTTGATGAACCGTGCTCACGCGTACAAAGCATCGGTAGATGCAAACGTTGCTGCCGGTGAAGACCCGGATTTTGGTATTACCATGGGTTTGTATTCGTACCCTATTTTAATGGCGGCCGACATTCTGATGTTTAACGCTCACAAAGTACCGGTGGGTAAAGATCAAATTCAGCATATTGAAATGGCGCGCGATATTGGCGCCCGCTTCAATCACCATTTCGGTGAGCACTTCGTTTTGCCTGAAGCATTAGTGGACGACAATGTTGCCGTGCTTCAAGGTTTGGATGGCCGCAAAATGAGTAAGAGCTACGGCAACACCATTCCGCTATTTTTGCCCGAAAAGCAGCTTAAAAAATCGATTAATAAAATCGTGACAAATTTACTGGAGCCAGGCCAACCCAAAGATGCGGATACATCAACCGTGTTTCAAATTTGGCAAGCCTTTGCAACGCCGCAGCAAGCCGCGGATATGCGCCAAGCATTTGCTGAGGGGATTGCGTGGGGTGAGGCTAAGAAGCAATTGTTTGATTTAATAAATGAGCAAGTGGGTGAGGCGCGCGAAAAGTATGAAGCTTTGCTCGCTAACCCATCGCACATTGAAGAAGTATTACAAGCCGGCGCTGAAAAAGCGCGAGCACACAGTAAACCCTTTTTAGAAAAAGTGCGTGCTGCAGTAGGAATCAAAAAGATTCAATAAGTGGAGTGCAATAAAAAAACCCGTTGTTGATAGCAGCAACGGGCTTTTTTATTGCTTGAAACTAAAACAACGCGTGTTCCAAGATAATTGGACTCAGCTTATTCCGGCAAGAACAGTGTGAATACCGCTCGTGAGTTGTCTTAGATCGTGTTCATTAATAATAAACGGCGGCATTAAGTAGACCAGTTTGCCAAAGGGCCTTACCCAAATCCCACGTTCTACAAATTTTGGTTGCAGCTCAAAGACGTTTGCAGGTTCTTTTAATTCCACCACGCCAATTGCACCCAAGACGCGTACATCGGCGACAGCCGCAAGCGAACGGCATGTCTCAAGTTCTTCTTTTAATTGTGCTTCGATTCGTGCAACATTTTTTTGCCAATCGTTTTTTATCAGCAAATCAATGCTTGCATTGGCGGCGGCACAGGCAAGTGGATTCGCCATAAAAGTGGGGCCGTGCATAAAAACGCTACTCGAGCCTTTGCAAATGCCATCGCTCACTTTATCGTTGCACAAGGTTGCCGCAAGTGTAATGTAGCCACCGGTGAGGGCTTTACCAATACACATAATATCGGGGCTGATATTAGCGTGTTCGCACGCGAATAATTTTCCGGTACGGCCGAAACCTGTGGCAATTTCATCAGCTATTAAAAGCACATCCAGTTGAGTACAGAGTTCGCGTACACGTTTTAGAAATACGGGTGAATAAAAGTGCATGCCACCAGCGCCTTGTACAATCGGTTCAAGAATAACGGCTGCAATTTTCTGGCGGTTGCGATGTAAAAGTTGTGAAAAGTTTGCGAAGCTTCGCTCATCAAATTCTTCGTCGAATTTGCAGCTAGGTGCCTCTGCAAACAGGTGGTGCGATAAACTCTGATGAAACAAATGATGCATACCAGAGTGTGGATCACATACAGACATAGCACCAAAGGTATCGCCGTGATAACCCTGTTTAAGCGCTAAAAAAGTTGTTCGTTGCGCTTGGCCTTGCGAATACCAATATTGAATTGCCATCTTCATGGCGACTTCAACGGCAACTGAACCTGAATCTGAAAAGAAAACTTTATTGAGGCCAGCGGGCGTAATATCGACCAAGGTCTTTGCAAGTTTTGCTGCAGGTTCATGCGTAAAGCCTGCAAACATGACATGCGCAACCTGATGCAGCTGATCTGTAATCGCTTTGTTAATGGCAGGGTGGTTGTAGCCGTGTAGAACGCTCCACCATGATGACATGCCATCAATTAATTTTTTACCGTCAGCGAGTTCGATATGAACGCCCTGTGCACGGCGAACGGGAAAAACAGGCGATGGATTTGTAAAAGACGTGTAAGGATGCCAAAGATATTCGCGATCAAATTCGCTTAATTGTGTGGTTGACAGCATAGCGTACTCATTGGTGAATTTTAGCGGTCTGCGAAACACGCAAACCTTTATGCCTATTATAGTTTTTAGCGTGCAAGCGTATAGCGATTTCTAGTGATTTAGCGACAGAAAACGAAAAATGAATTGAGCCAATGCGAATTCACATTGGCTTTGGTGGTATAGCTCGGGGCGACATGGCTATAGTGCTGTGAAATGAACGAAGATGATTTATTTGAAACGGATGATTAAATCTTTTTGTTTTTGGGCAAGGTCCGCGATTTCATAACTTAAGCGATCAGCTTCATTAACTTGTGATTGGGACTCGTCGGAAATGTGCGAAATCTTGTTGGTGTTTCGCTCTATTTCCCTTGCCATAGAGGACTGTTCTTCAGCCGCTGTCGCAATTTGGTGGGACATCTGATCAATAGTATTCACAGAATTGGCAATCGCAGTAAGCGCATTGCGCACATTGCCCATTTCATCCACGCTGCGGTCTGCGAGTGTTCTGCAGTTATCCATGTTGGCGCTGGCTGCGGCGGTGGCTTTACCGAGGTTGCCAATAATTTCCTGAATATCGCCTGTAGATTCTTGTGTACGTTGGGCTAGGTGACGCACTTCGTCTGCTACAACTGCGAATCCGCGGCCTTGCTCGCCTGCGCGTGCCGCTTCAATTGCCGCATTAAGCGCCAACAAATTAGTTTGCTCGGCAATGCCGCGAATCACATCTACAACGCTTGCGATTTTGCCGCTGTCCTCACTGAGCTTGCTCATCACTTGGCCTAAATTTGCCACGGTTCCCGACAGATCCGATATTGCATTATTTGCTACGGAAATAACTTGTTTGCCTTGCGCAACTTCATTGATTGCCATGCTGGTTGCGGTAGATGTTTTCGTTGCACCTGCAGCCACTTCTTGGACGGCGAGTGACATCTGTTGCATGGCATTGGCAACACTTGCAGTCTCTTGTTGCTGGGCGCTAATGCCTGTGCTTGTTTTACGCGCTTGCTCGTGTGCGGATTTGGACGTTAAGTACATTTCGTAGGCGGATTCACCGAATCTCCCCAGAGCCGTACGCAAGCGTGCTTTGCTCGCAATTTGCGCCAGCATTATTTCACCTTGAGGATCACAACGGCCGGTGTAAATGTAAGCGGCAATGGGGTCGTTGATAACGTTGCGCGCTTCATTTAATGCGTTAGAAAGTCCGTTCAAATGAAATTGGTGAGCGCTAAAACCTACAATAGCCGAAATAACCACTAGACCGAGAAAAATGCCCATTGACAAGGGGCCAACCAAAAAAGAACCAACTCCTGTCAAGATGAGACTAACCAGAGAAACCGATAAAAATTTACCCCACTTGCCCCACATTTTTTGCGACCAAGGATAAGCGGGCTGCCCCTGATTGATTCGGGAGTAGACGGTTTCTGCGCGCTTAACCCATTCGCTGTCTGCCCTCACTCGAACAGATTCGTAACCGACCACCTCTCCTCGTTCGTGGACGGGGGTCACATAGGCATCAACCCAATAATGATCGCCGTTTTTACAGCGGTTTTTAACAATGCCCATCCAGGGTTTGTCGGATTTTAGGGTTGACCAGAACCCTGCAAATACAGGTACAGGCATGTCAGGATGACGCAAAATATTGTGAGGTTCGCCGAGTAATTCATCACGTGTGTATCCAGAGACACTGCAAAAGGTATGGTTACAATAAAGAATTGTGCCTTTGAGATCTGAAGAAGAAACGATTTCTTCATTGCTGGGAATGCTGATTTCACGTCCGGTGACTAAGCCGTTGTTTCGCATGTTGGTTCCCTGAATTTGATGTTACGAGTGCTCGATCTCGCCCAACGAAAGCTGAATGGCGGGTTTATCTTAAAGCGTAGCCCAGATTGTTTGTCTTGCTAGGTCAGGATGCTTAAGCACTACGCTGCACAAGGTTATTGTCGGTTTGTTGTAGGTAATTCAGGTTATTAATGAATTGCTGGAGTTGCTGAGCGCGTTCTTGGGGAAGGTCCACAAACTCCAAACTGATTTGTGTGTTGCGATGGGGGGAGCGAAGCAGGCGGAAACTCCGTACTCGGGCTGCGCAGCGTATGCTCAGTTCGTCGCTCAAGCTCAGTTCGCACAGGGGCATTAATGCGCCGTGGCGAAGTTGACCAAGAAGGTTGCCGGGAATACTAACCCGCAGGCCACCGCTCGAAATATCCAACACACTGCCATAGCTAATATCTTGCCCAATAGGGCGAATCTTTACGCCGAGATTGCTTGTCACTGGCGCGCGGCTGAATTGGCGGCGAGGAACATAGCAAGGCTGCTCTGGCAAAGTAATGGCAAAACCGGTTGCGCCGTAACTGCTGCCCCAGGCCAAAATGGGGGAGCTGAAGCTTAACTGTTCACCATTGCGATGGTGGCGCAGGGTAATGTGATCGCCCACATCAAGAAGGTGCTGGCTGGGGAAAAGATCATCTAGCCAGAGAAGCCCGCGTTGGACATCAATGGCAAGTACCAACGTTTGGTAGCTGAGCGTGCTGCCCGCTACTTTTACTTCGATAAGTTGGCGTTGAGTGAGCAACTGCCACAAGGGAAAATATTGGTCAGGGACGGGCTCTTTATTGGGATTTGGGATTTGGGTGACTGTAGCCAAAATGTTTGAGGCTGCAGGTGTTAAAACTGCGGAGGATTTCGATTCCACATTTTTGCTTGCTAGCTTGCGCCACACTGAACTCAACATTGCCATACATATTGACCTGCTAATTTATTTCGCAAGCCTAGTGCTTGCCGCTAATTAGATAAGAGCAAAGCCTGTGCCACGGGTAACTTTGAGGCTTCGTCAGGCGCTGATTCAATGTTTAAGCGAGTCTGCACAAGGCTAGGCGATGAGCTGTGGCAAGGCTTTTCCGCTTGCTGGAAAAATGGGGTAAAAAGTAGACGCTTGATTGCCGTTAGGGTTCCGCTCCCATTCACTATGTTCACCGAGCCATACGTCAAATCCGCTGGTGCCTGATGCGCAAAATCCGTACAATGCGCGCCTTTTCAGCCTTGGCTGAACCCCGTTTCGCCACAGAGTTACACATCCATGAAAGAGTTACACGAACGCCAAGAACGTCTGGAATTTAACAAGTTGCAAAAGCGCCTGCGTCGTTTGGTGGGTACTGCGATTGTTGACTACAACATGATTGAAGATGGCGACAAAGTCATGGTGTGCCTCTCGGGTGGGAAAGACTCATACACCATGTTAGACATATTGCTTAGCTTGCAGAAAACCGCACCTATTAGCTTTGAGATTGTCGCGGTTAATATGGATCAAAAACAACCGGGTTTCCCTGAGCATGTGTTGCCTGAATATCTCACAGCCCTTGGTGTTCCTTTCCATATTATTGAGAAAGATACCTACTCAATTGTTAAGGAAATTATTCCCGAAGGCAAAACCACTTGTGGCCTGTGTTCGCGCTTGCGTCGTGGCACGCTCTACAGTTTTGCGGATGAGATAGGGGCGACCAAAATTGCATTGGGCCATCATCGAGATGACATTATTGAGACCCTGTTTTTGAATATGTTCTACGGTGGCAAACTTAAGGCTATGCCCCCCAAACTCTTGGCTGACAACAAACGCAATATTTTGATTCGCCCTTTAGCGTATTGCAGCGAGGCCGACATTATTGAATTCGCTGAAGCTAAAGGATTCCCGATTATTCCCTGTAATTTATGCGGGTCGCAAGAAAACCTTCAGCGCCAGGTTATTAAAGACATGTTGCACACATGGGAAAAACAATACCCAGGCCGTACCGAAACACTGTTCTCCGCCATTAAAAATGTAACGCCGTCCCAGCTTGCGGATACCGCGCTATTTAACTTCACGGACTTGCGTGCAGATAAAACCGCAGTGCCTGAATCTGAGGATGATAGCTGTGCTACCGTGCAAACCTTTACGCCCGGGACCGGAGTGGTTCAGTATTTAGACGCAAGTGATATTCTGTAAATTCCGCGTTTTCAAATCAGACAATATTGGGTAATAAGGCGATGCTACTTGTTACCCAAGATCCCTCCAATATCTCTTCAAAAGCCACCGAAAGAAACACAAGCTGTTTGTTTTTTGCTCATGTTTTAAAAGGGACACATTTTTTTATACCAAAACGCATCAGAGCGAGAAATAGATTTTAACTGTCATAAATTCAACGTAGACTGCCGCCCGCATCGCAACCAAGCCGACGCGAATCAGATTTACAAAAATTAAAAAAGCCTGAACGGAATTTTAGGGGATAAGGTTTGTCCATATTTGCACAAGATAATGACCATATAATGAGAAGGAATGCCCAATGACATTACCCAGCACTTTCAAGCAACTCTCTCTGGCGAATCGTTTAGGTCAAGCTCTTGAGCTTGCCGTTTGCCACGCCCAGGCCTTTGGTCGTGAATACGTATTTGTAACTACCCTTGCACAACATGCATCTAGCCTTGTGGCGAAAAATGCAGAGCATTTTGCGTTTCAATTGCGTGAACTTTTAAAATTAGATGCGCGCCGTTTTGAAATGGTGGAACTGCGTGGCGATTTGATGAATCCACAATTCTGGCGCTGGCGTTTTGAGTGGGTGGGTAATTCGCCTTTATCAGCGCGTAGCGAATTAGTGATCTCACACAGCCAGCATAATCAAATGCTAAGCTTGCTCAATTTTTCAACGAGTTTGCATGCTGCAACGGCGTAAGTATTTTTAGCGAGTAAAGCTAAATAGAATGTAAAGGCAAAAAAATCCAGACTTAGTCTGGATTTTTTTTGCCGAAGAAAAACAATAACATCAAACCAAGTGCACTCAACAAAACAACGGGCAAACTACCAAATCGCATAAAGGGAGTTGTCCCATCTACCGCAAAAATTTCGCTGCTTAACGCCGTTTGTTCAAATGCGTTGGTTTGTGCGGTGATATTCCCTTTAGGATTAAAAATAGCGCTGGGGCCATTGTTGGTACTGTAAGCATGGTAACGTTGTGTTTCAAGCGCGCGCATTTGTGCCATTTGCATAAATTGGTGGCGGCCCAAGGAATCACCAAACCAACCCAGATTGCTTACGGAAATGAGTAGCTGCGAATCAACAGCATTTTTTGCAATTAAATCAGGGAAGGCAACTTCGTAGCAGACTGAAGGCGCGATCATAAGATCACCTGCCTTTAAGCCATGTTGCTCTTCTGGGCCCAAACTAATAATGGATGTAGGCAAGTTAAAAAATTCAATTAAATTGCGCAGCGCTTCAATAGGAACATATTCACCAAAAGGAACTAACCGGCGTTTGTGGTGAATACCAATCGCTTTGCCAAAGGTTACGACTGAGTTGTAGTAAGTATCTTTCTCTGCGTCATCAAAAATAATACCGGTGATTAAACCTGATTCATTGTCAGAAGCTTTGCGGTTAATTTCGTTGAGAAACGGCAGTGCATCGCTGTAGATACGTGTAATAGCTGCTTCTGGCCAAATAATAATGTTCTTTCCCCACAAGGGTTCGGTTTTTTCACGCAGCACATCCAAGGTGATATCACGAAAATCCGTTTGCCATTTATCTTGTTGATCGATATTGGGTTGAACAATCGCGATACTCGTGGGTGATGTGGAGGTGGTTGTCCATTCAACTTTTTGCAGGGCAAAACCCACAAGCCAAATTACCGCAACTGCGCAACCACCCACCATTAAACGAATGGATTTCTGTGGTTGATAAAGGGTTTGAGCAATAAAGCCTGCGGTTACCGCGCTGATTAAACTCAAACCCATCACACCAATAACCGGTGCCCAACCTGAAAGCCAATTGGTTAAATCTGCATAGCCAATAAACAACCAAGGGAACCCCGTAAGCAACCAAGTACGCAACCATTCGCTCAGCAACCAACACGCTGGGAATGCAACGAGCAAACTTAGCGGATGTTTGCTAAACCAACGGGCAAATGCGCAGAACGGCAAGCTAAAAAATGCCGCCAGAGAAAATACAAAAATAGCAACAAGAAATGCTGCGAGCGGCGCAGGTGCTCCACCAAAACCGCTGATACTCACGTAAACCCAAGAGACACCCACAGCATGCATGCCCACACCAAACCACCAAGAACGCCACCAAACTTTTTTCAGCGATTGATTGTTAATCAGTACCGCGAAAATAACGAGAGCAAAAATACCCAACGGCCAGATATTAAAAGGAGCAAAGCTCAATGGAATTAATCCTCCGCTCATTAAGGCGACTAGGAGTTGTAGCCAGCTGGGCATTTTGTTTAAGCGTTGGATAATGTTAGATGAGTTCATAGAAGGGTAAAAACGTATTAGCAGATTCTGGCGCTAGTAATTTAATGCTATGTCGTCATTCTCGCGTAGCGGGGATCCAGAGTTTGATGTTATTTTTTAACAGCTGGGTCCCCGCTACGCGAGGATGACGACTCCCTACGAAATGTAAAAAATGGCACGATCAAGGAGAAGTGTATTTTGCTTTATAGAACCGTTAACCGCAGTAAATGAATTTGACGATTATCAGAATAGAGCACACGGAACTGAAAGTTCTCGATAACGGCAACCTCGTTGCGTTTGGGGATATGCCCAAACTCTTGCATTAAAATGCCGCCAATAGTGTCGAAATCTTCATCACTTAATTCAGCATTAAAGTGCTCGTTAAACTCTTCAATGGGGGTGAGCGCTTTAATAATGAAATCACTGTCGCTCATGCGCTTAATAAAATTATCGTTCTCTTCTTCGTCGGTTTCGTCTTCAATTTCACCAACGATTTCTTCCAAAATATCTTCAATGGTGAGTAGGCCCGAAATGCCGCCATATTCATCCATCACTAAGGCCATGTGGTAACGGTTTTCACGGAACTCACGGAGCAAAACGTTTACGCGTTTACCTTCAGGAACAATGTTCGCGGTTCGCAAAATACTTTCGAGGTTGAAATTTTCTGTGCCGTTAAGAGCGAGCGGCAATAAATCTTTAGCGAGCAAGATACCTTTGATATCGTCCAGCGTTTCGCCAATAACCGGGAAGCGTGAGTGGCCGGATTCGATAACTTGCGGCAGAAAATCCTGCGGTGAATCGTCTAAACGAATCGCAATGATTTGGGAGCGTGGCACCATAATTTCGCGCGCTTGCAACGACGAAACGTCCAGAGCGCCTTCAATGATGCTTAAGGCATCCTGATCGAGCAATTTGTTATCAGCAGCGTCTTTAATGATTTCCAGCAGCTCATCGCGTGAACGCGGTTCGTCGCTAAACGCATGCAGTAATTTATCCAGCCAGGATTTTTCGTGCTTCTCCGTGTGGCTGCTGTAGTCTTCCGACATCTTGGGTTCCTAAAAAGCTTCTCTAAGGTTTTGCAAAATACTAACTTTCAATTGTTTCAGCATAGGGTGCAGGGAAATTGAGCTGGGTAATAAGGCGGGTTTCGAGAGCCTCCATGACTTCAGCTTCATCGTCTTCCACGTGATCGTAACCCAGCAAATGCAATGTTCCGTGAACCAGCATGTGCGCCCAATGAGCTTCCAAGGTTTTGCCTTGCTCTACTGCTTCGCGTTCCACCACCGGCGCGCACACCACCAAATCGCCGAGCAAGGGTACGCCAACTTCGTCGGGAATATCTGCCGGAAATGACAGCACGTTCGTGGATTTGTCTTTGGCGCGATATTGAAAGTTGAGTTCTTGGCTTTCTTGCTCATCAACAATGTAAACGCTAACTTCCGCTTCGGCTAACTCGTCGCTGTGCAAGGCCGCGGAAATCCACTGCTCAATGTTTTCTATGCTTGGAATTTTTGTGCTGGCGCTATTCACTTCAACATCAATTCGGTACGACATGATTTAGCTCGCCTGATTGTTGTTTGGATTTGATTTTTCAAAAGCCTCGTAAGCTTCCACAATGCGCTGCACTATAGGGTGCCGCACCACATCTTTTGACGTGAAGTGCGTGAAGCTGATACCGGGAATGTTGTCCAAAACTTCCATTGCGTGGCGCAGGCCTGATGCTTGGCCGCGCGGCAAGTCGACCTGTGTTGGGTCACCGGTAATAATCGCGGTAGTACCGAAACCTATACGCGTTAAAAACATTTTCATTTGTTCACGCGTAGTGTTTTGGCTTTCATCCAAAATAACAAACGAATTGTTGAGTGTACGGCCACGCATGAAAGCTAAGGGTGCAACTTCAATGACGCCACGTTCCATTAATTTACCAACGGTATCAAAGCCCAGCATTTCAAAGAGTGCGTCATAAAGCGGGCGCAAGTAAGGGTCAACTTTTTGCGCAAGATCACCCGGCAAAAAACCGAGCTTTTCGCCAGCTTCTACCGCAGGGCGAACCAACAGAATTCGTTCAATTTGGTCTTTGAGAAGCGCTTCAACGGCGCAGGCTACGGCGAGGTAGGTTTTACCTGTACCGGCAGGGCCGATGCCGAAATTAATATCGTTACTTTGAACCGCTCTAACGTAATTCAGCTGATTCCCACCACGCGGCTTGATGGTGCACTTTTTGGTGCGGATCAAGGTAACGCCGTTGGACTCAGTAGCATCCAAATCTGCTTCACGAGTGTTTTCAAAAGGGGTGTTCAGTTTTTCCATAAGGGCTTCAATACCGGAGGTTTGCAAAGCAAGATGAACTTCGTCGGGCGTTAATTCTGTGGATGCCGTTTCGGCGTAGAGATGGCGCAAAAGTTCTGCCGCTGTACTGGCGGGAGTCTGTGCGCCGAGTAGGACAAACTCATTGCCACGGTTGCGGATTTCGATCCCAAAATGCTTTTCAATCTGATGCAAGTGCTGGCCAAGGAGACCACTGAGATTGGCAAGGCGGCGGCTGTCATCGGGTTCCAGTATGAGCTGGATGGGCTTAGTAGTGGTCTTGTCAGAGCTACTTATGTGGCTGTTCAAAGTGTTGGATAAACTCGTGTGGCTGGGATAAAACCAAGACTAAACCATAACGCGGGCTGGATAAAGCAAAAAAATGTAGGCCAAGAAGCGTAGGGCGGCGGAAAAGGGGCTCCAGCCGCCAGCTTTTCATTTATTTACTTGATCCAGTCCTCGTCCAATTCTGATGCGATCAAAACCCCGCGCAAGGAGTTGGTAAGCGCTTCTTCAATGACGATGTCCGCAAACTTGCCGATTAGGTCGGTGTTGTCGCAGCGGAAGTTAACGACGCGGTTGTTTTCAGTACGGCCAGAAAGCTGGCCAGGGTCTTTTTTGGAGTAACCCGTAACGAGAATTCGCTCCGTGTTACCCACCATACGGCGGCTGATCGCCATAGCTTGTTGAATCAGACGATCTTGAAGAATCTTCAAGCGCATTTTCTTAGTTTCTTCGTCGGTGCTGTCTGGCAAATCGGCCGCAGGTGTACCTGGGCGAGGGCTATACACAAAACTGTAAGAGGTATCGAAATCCATTTCCTGAATGAGTTTCATGGTGGCTTCAAAGTCAGCTTCAGTTTCGCCGGGGAAGCCGATGATGAAATCTGACGAGAAGCTAATATCTGGGCGATTCTTCTTAATTCTGCGCAGTTTGGATTTGTACTCAAGCACCGTATGCCCGCGTTTCATGGCCATCAAAATACGGTCAGAACCGCTTTGTACTGGCAGGTGAAGGTGGCTCACAAGCTCTGGCACATCGTTGTAAACATCAATCAGCGAGTCGGTAAATTCCACTGGGTGTGAAGTGGTGAAGCGAATGCGGTCGATACCCTCAATGGCGGCCACACAGGTGATCAGTTCGGCCAAATCCATGGTGGTGCCGTCGCCGTTGTCGCCGCGGAAGGCATTAACGTTTTGGCCGAGCAAGTTCACTTCGCGAACGCCTTGTTTGGCAAGGTGGGCGATTTCGGTAAGTACATCCGCTACCGGGCGGCTCACTTCTTCACCACGGGTGTATGGCACCACGCAGAAGGTACAGTACTTTGAGCAGCCTTCCATAATGGAGACGAAAGCGCTTACGCCGTCTGCGTCGGGCTGCGGCAGGCGGTCAAATTTTTCTACTTCGGGGAAGCTGATATCCACCACTACCGCGCCGTTTGCGCGTTTGGTTTCCATCATTTCAGGCAAACGATGTAAGGTTTGCGGCCCAAAGATCAAATCCACGTGCGGCGCGCGTTTGGCAATGGCTTCGCCTTCTTGGCTGGCCACACAGCCGCCCACGCCAATCACCAAATCTGGGTTTTTCTTTTTGAGGTTTTTCCAGCGGCCCAATTCATGGAACAGGCGCTCTTGGGCTTTTTCGCGGATTGAGCACGTGTTTATGAGGATAACGTCCGCATCTTCCGGGTCTTCCGTTGCCACCATGTTATGGGATTCACCCAACAAATCACGCATGCGCGAGGAATCGTATTCATTCATCTGGCAGCCGTGAGTCTTGATATAGAGCTTTTTGGTGGGTTTTTCGATGGTGGTAGACATGAAACGCGCCTGTTTAAAAACTAGTCAAAAACGAGGCGCGCATTATAGGTTAGTTACGCTGTGAAGCCTATAGCTACGGCCTGTAGATTAGTAGCCGCTTTGCTGCGATTCCAGCTTGCCCATGCGGGAAAGGGCGTGATGCGCCATACCTTCAGCCAGCTGTCTTTCACTGAGAAACACCTTGCCAATGTTTTCTTTTTCCCACAGGCGAGCTTCTTCTTCATCGTGCGTACGGATAATGGTTTCTATTTCCGGGTTTAGTTTGCGAGCAATTTCAACCATGTTACGCAGGTGGAAGGTGTTTGATGTGGCGGCAATCAAGAGGCTTGCATGAGTGATGTGCGCCTGGATAAGAACGTCGGGGTTGGCTGCATCGCCACACACGGCAGCAATTTTCTGGGCACGCAGGCTTTCTACGATCTCACGGTTGGTCTCGGCCACAACGAACGGAATATTGTGCTCGGCAAGTGTTTGGGCGATTCGCTTGCCAACGCGGCCGTAGCCAACCAATACCACTTGGCCGGACAGGTAGGATTCATGGGTGCTATCTGGCAATACCGCCAGTGGATCTGTACGGGCAGCAAATACGCGGGTGAAATCGGTGTTTTTGCCCATCCATTTTTGCAGGGGATTTATCAAGCCAAAAAGCAGTGAATTGAGTGCAATTGAGGCGAGTGCTCCTGCCAAAATCAGGTTTTGGGTTTTGGTGTCCATTAGCCCTAAGTCGATACTTAAGCCTGCGAGGATGAACGAAAACTCGCCAATTTGCGCAAGGCTGGCGCCCACAATTAACGCTGTATTCAAGGGGTAACGAAAGGCTAACACCAAGGCTACGGCAACCAGCGTTTTACCGAACATGATGATGCCAATAACCCCCAAAACCTTAAATGGCTCGTCCACCAGAATTTTAGGGTCAAACAACATCCCAACAGACACGAAAAACAGCACCGCAAAGGCGTCGCGCAGAGGCAGTGAGTCGTCCGCAGCGCGGTGGCTAAACTCGGATTCCCGCAACATCATGCCCGCAAAAAAGGCACCGAGCGCAAAGGAAACATCAAATAACATGGCCGAGCCGTAGGCTACACCCACAGCTGTTGCTATCACGCACAGGCTGAAAAGCTCGCGCGAGCCCGTACCTGCAACGGCCCAAAGCAATTTGGGTAGAAGGCGTTTGCCCACAACCAGCATAAACACAATAAACGCGGTGACTTTGCCAAGCGTTATTGCGATGGTCATGGCCAGGCCGTGTTCACCACCCCCGTGATGAACATCTGTTGCTGTGTGGCCGCCGAGTAAGCTGGCGATTGGTGGTAACAACACGAGTACTAACACCATCACCAAGTCTTCAACCACAAGCCAGCCCACGGCTATGCGGCCGTTGATGCTGTCCAGAACGCCTCTTGCCTCCAAGGCTTTGAGTAATACAACGGTGCTCGCCACCGAAAGCGCTAGACCAAAGACGAAAGCTTCACCTAAGGGGAGATCCCAAAAGTAGCCAGCGCCAGCACCCATTAAGGTGGCGAGCAAAATCTGCGCGAGCGCACCGGGTATTGCTATGCGTTTAACGGAGAGTAAATCGGCAATGGAGAAATGAAGCCCCACTCCAAACATAAGTAACATGACGCCAATTTCAGCGAGCTGACCGGCAAGACCAACATCGGCGACAAAACCTGGTGTAGTGGGGGCGACAATAATGCCTGCAACGAGATAGCCCACCAATGGTGGCATGCGCAGGCGGGAGGCGAGAAAGCCGAAGATCATGGCTAGCCCGAGGCCTGCGGCGATAGTCGTGATCAGACTGATGTTGTGCGGCATGTTCAACCCATTCTGTTGGCTTCGGTCAGCGCACTATAGAGGTCAAAAATAACGCGACGCAATCTTTTAAAACATTACTTAACTTTTTTGTACGCCGATAAAGCGCTTAAAAAATTAAAGATGGGCCAAAAATTGCTGTTCTTTGGGTAACTCTACAAGAAGATTCTTTTGGCTAAATGGGCATACGAATTCCAAACGGTAGGCCAGCAGTTGTAGCCCGCATTTTGCTTTGGTGCCGTAGACTTTGTCGCCCACAATCGGGTGCCCGATATTGGCTAAATGGCGGCGAATTTGGTGTTTACGGCCTGTTTCAATGTGAACATCGAGCAGCGTGCTGGTTTCGTTTACCCCGAGCTTTTTAATGTGTGTGATGGCCGATTTGCCATCTAATTCGTAAGAGAGCGTCATCCCTTGTGCAGGAAGTTCGCAATCATCAATTACCCAAGCTTGATAATGTTTTTTGATATCGCGCCCTTGAAACAGTGCAGATAATTTTGCCGCGCTCTTACTCTCGTGCGCGATGATCATGAGGCCTGCGGCGTCGGCGTCTAAACGGTGAACCAAAAAACACTCGCGTTGGCTTTTGCCGTGCGTGTATTCACCATTCACCTCCACCCACCGTAAAATACTGCAGTGGTCGCCCCATTGCGAACCTTGCGCAAGCATACCAGCGGGCTTGTACCAAATACTGTAAACTTCCGCATCGTAAATTAAGGTGGCGTGTTCAGGCTTACGGGCAAGAACTTGTTCATCGTAAAAAAATTGAATGACTGAACCCTTCAGCAACATTTTGGTGGCGCGTCGCAAGCGCAAGGTTTTACCTTTTAGCGTCCACCAAACGGCGCCTTTGTTCATCGCATCTTTAATTCGCTGTTTGGAAAGCCCCGTCCCCTGCGCCAATAAATCCAGTGCGGTTTGTTCAGCTTGAGTAACGGTGAACTCGTATTTTTGCGGTATGTCGAAAGCACTTTCAGTCATTAAAATCTTCTGGATTTAGTCGTTAATACAAGAGAGAAAAATTGTGGCAGAAAAGCCAACTATTCATAAATTAAATCTTACGCTGTCGAATATGGATACCCATGTTTACGGCGATTACAACCTGACGATTGCACTTCATCCCTCAGAGACGATTGAGCGCATGATGGTGCGTATTCTAGCCTTTTGTTATCGCGCTGCGGAAAATTTAACCTTTACGCGAGGCCTTTCGGCGACTGAAGAACCCGAATTATGGTTAAAGCATGACAACGGCACCATTCTTGAGTGGATTGAAGTAGGTCAGCCATCGCCTGATCGCCTTAAAAAAGGGTGTAGCCAATCCGCATCAGTAAAAGTATTCAGTTACGGTCGCGGCTTGGATATGTGGTGGAAAACCAACGCGGCGGCGATTAAGCCTTTGCCTAAAGTAACCACATTTTATTTTGAAGCGGAAGAGCTACATGCTTTGTGCGAACTTGCCGATAAAACTATGACTTTAACCGTTACGATCACTGAAAATATCGCTTACGTTGCCAGTGCCACGCAAAATGTTGCGGTGACTTTGCGCGAAATGGACGAAATGAGGTAGTGGTATGAATATCGTTGACATTAATTTGGAAAACGCCCAGCAATATTTGATTGAAGAATCCTTTAATCGCCCAGTGTTGATTGATTTTTGGGCGGACTGGTGCGCGCCCTGTAAAAGTTTAATGCCTATTTTGGAAAAGCTTGCCAAGGAATATGCAGGCGCTTTTTTGCTGGCGAAAGTGAACGCAGATGAAATGGGAATGATTTCATCACAATTTGGCGTGCGCAGTTTGCCTGCTGCAATGCTCATGAAAGATGGTCAACCCATTGATGGTTTTGCAGGCGCCTTACCCGAAAAAGAAGTACGCACACTTTTGGAAAAGTATTTACCAAAACCTTGGGAGAAGTTAGTTAACGAAGCTCAAGCTTTTATCATGGGCGGTGATTTCAATTCAGCGATTCCGCTTTTGCGTCAAGCCTATGAAGAATCTAAACAAGATTCGGCCATTGCATGTTTGCTGGCGCAATGTCATTTGGAATTGAACCGCATCGACAATGCGGAAGCGATTTTGGCCAATATAAAAATGGCCGATCAAGATGCGCACTATGAACAGCTTAAAGCGCAAATTGAGCTTAAAAAGCAGGCCGCAAAAACACCTGAGTTAGTGGCACTCGAAGCCGCACATGCCAATGATCCAGATAATGTACAAATTGCCTACGAGCTAGCCATTCAATATCACGCCGAGGCTGCGCACAGGCCTTCGCTCGAACAGTTGATTGGAATTTTACGTAAAGATCGCAATTTTGCTGAGGGGGCGGCGAAAAAGACATTTATGGATATTTTGGCGGCTTTAGGTAAGGGTGACCCACTCGCTATTGAGTTTCAGCGCAAATTATTTACGTTGCTTTACTAGTTTTAGCCGAGTCCTAAATAGTTATGCGAGTGAAACCTCGGTAAACTAACGCTCTACGGATATGCTTTAGTTCAAGTTGAATGCAATCCTATCGAACCTTGACAGCGCTGTTTTGGATGCGCGCTTTGCACAATGGCTGTCACAGTCTTACCGGTTTTTTGAGGATTAAATGAAGTTATTTTGCCAATTAATTGCCATTGTGACATTAGGTTGCTTGCTTAACGCATGTGATTCTCACAAGGATGCAGTTAACGCTACGCAACTGCCTGCGTTTGTGGCCCAAAAAGGTGCGGTATACACCATCACCCAAGGACAGACACGTTTGGATATTAACGCCGACATTGGGGGGCGCATTAGTTCGCTCAAAATTGATGGTGTTGAACTACTACTTACTGCCGATAAGGCAGGTAACTCCGTGTGGGGTAGTACTTTTTGGTCAAGCCCACAAAGCGAGTGGAGTTGGCCACCTATTGATGTGTTAGATACGGCTCCTTATAAAGTTAGCGTAACCAATGATCGTATTGTGTTCACCAGCAAAACTGATCCGGGTACGGGCTATCAGTTTATGAAAAGTTATGGCGTTAATGCGGAAAAAAACTGCATCAGTATTATTTATTCCATCTACAACAAATCGAACGTGGAAAAAAACGTAGCCGGTTGGGAAGTTACCCGGTTTCGCCCAACAGGCATGGCATTTTTTCCACAAGGTAATACTGATAGTAACAGTGGTATTTTTTATCCCCTCGCTGTTGAGCACGTGGGCGATTTAACCTGGGCGGAGTATCGCCCAAAAACGCTTCTGCAAAATCACCACAAGTTGATGACGGATGGAAAAGAAGGTTGGGTTGCGTATACCAATGCTGGAAAAATATTAATTAAAGAATTTGCGGATGTACCCGTTGAACTGATTGTTGCGGGCGAGGGTGAAATTGAATTGTTCGCCAACTACGAAAAAACCTTTTGGGAAATTGATCAGCAAGGTGTTATGACAAAGCTCGCACCCGGCGAGCATTTGGACTGGGAAGTACGTTGGCATACTCGCTCATTACCTGCTTCCGTGCCAGCTACCTTGGGTAGTAATGATCTTGTCAATTATGTGCGCGGCGTGTTGAACGGTAATCAGTAATTCAACAGCCATTTTTCAAAAACAAAAAAGCCGTATTTTAGAATACGGCTTTTTTGTTTTTAGAATCATGAAAAGTTAGCGGCGATTTTTGCGGGTTTTTAAGCGGCGTATGCGGTCGGCCTCTTCTTTTTCTTTGGCTTTGATGTCATCAGCAATTTTTGCATCGATGACTTCTTTTGTTGTCATTTCTGGCGTTTCAAAGGTAATTCGACCAAGCAATCCAGCGCGAATCTCTGTAATCAAGAGAGAAGAAACTTTTTGAATATCCACTCCTCCGCCTTTACTGCTACAACCGCGTTTTACGCCAATTGCATCGAGTAATTCAATGTCAGTTTCTGGCAAGCTCTCTAATTTGTAGCGCTCTTTTAACGCATCCGGGTAAGCTTTTAGCAAATATTCTGCGGCAAATAGCGCAATATCCGCGTAGTCAAACACGGTATCTTTGATTGCACCTGTAATCGCCAATCTATAGCCGCAAGAAGGTGGGGTTAATTTGGGCCATAAAAAACCAGGGGTATCGGTTAGTAAAAATCCGTTCTCTAATTTTATTTTTTGTTGTGACTTGGTGATGCCCGCTTCGTTGCCAGTTTTTGCTACAACTCGCCCAGCGAGCGTATTGATCAAGGTAGATTTCCCAACGTTGGGAATGCCCATGATCATGGCGCGCGCAGGGTGTATGGATGCGTTTTTAGCGGGGGCTAGAGATTCGCACACCTGCAACAGCTGGCGAATTTGTTCCGGGTTTTGCTGACTCACTGGCAGCGCTTTTACGCCCTGTGTTTTTTCCAGTTCAGCAATCCACAGCTCGGTAATTACTGGGTCGGCTAAATCTGCTTTGTTGAGTAATTTAATGCACGGTGTGTTGCCGCGTAGCGATGGAACCAATGGGTTTTCGCTAGAGAAAGGCACGCGTGCGTCGAGCATTTCAATAATAACATCCACATGTGGCATAACCTCCGCAATTTCTTTGCGGGCTTTGTGCATGTGGCCGGGGAACCAATTAATAACTGACATAGAAACTCGATAAAAATTCGATGCGCTTATAAGTGCATTTGATGACGATATACCTTTCTGAAAAGTGAGTTTAAAGGGTGCTCACTTTTTCTGAAGGATCAAAATGATGCAAAATCAGATAGCCTTGCGGAAGCGTTTCGTCTTCATAAGCTGCAATAGAAATTGGTGAAATAGTCTGCGAATAGCTAGCATGAGAATAAAGCGCAGATTGCAAATCTTGCCATAGCTTTTTTGGAAACTCGGTAAAAAAGGTGTAGGTGAGGTAGGTTTTACCTTTCTCGCTAAATTCGTCTATTTCTGGCGCGCGACCCAGGGCGCGAACTTGCTTGAGAAATAGTTGGCGATCAAAGCCTGCGAGGAATTCGGGTTGAATTTGAATACTGATTGATTGCATGGCAAGGCTCGAAATGCTCGCTGCAGATTGCAAAAGGCATGGTGCGGCGGATGTCGTTAAGGAATGGGCGCATTCTAACCTAATGCGGTTATATCTTCCCGCTTGATTTAGGTGTTGATCCCAGAGGTTTAGAGGAGAATTCGGTGAAGGGGATAACGAGAGGCTAGTGGCGAAATCAAAAGGTGCGTTTTTAAGCGCACCTTTTGATTAGCTGAGAACCTACGACAACGGGTATTACTGACTGCTTTTTGCCGCCGCGGGAACGCCTAAAATGGCATTCAGCGTGGGTTTTGCAGTTCCATCGCGGTTCCAAAGTAATGGATAGTTAGTCCTGTTAGGAATTGGGTAATCATTCTTCCAGTTCATACCGTCATGGATTCCCCAGAAGGTTACGCGATCAATTTTGTCGCGTTTACGGTAGAGAATCTCAAAGATTTCTTGATAACGCTTGGCGTGCGCAGCCATGACTTCTGGCGGTAGGCCTTTGCGATAAGGATCCAGATATTCTTTGAACTCCTCTTCCTGAAATTGAGGGTGGCTCATCCCGGTGCCAATGATTTGGCCTTCACGGGTGAGCGGGAGTACATCAATATCGATTTCGGTGATCATGACTTTCACACCCAAGGCGGCGTAAGCATCAATTGCGGCTTCAATGTACTCTTTCTTTGGGTAGTTAAGTCCCCAGTGGCCTTGCATACCAATGCCGTCGATGCGAATGCCAGCGGCTTGCAGCATTTTTACCATACGCACAATGCCATCGCGTTTGGCTGGGCGCCAGGCGTTGAAGTCGTTGTAGTAAAGCTCTGCGTCTGGCGCGTATTGGTGGGCGTATTTAAAGGCTTCACGAACAACGGTGTCGCCATCGCCAACACCATTTACCCAAAGAGTAGGGCGGTATTTACCGTCTTCGCCAATGATTTCGTTCACTACATCCCACGCGTTCACCTTGCCTTTATAGCGGCCCGCGACAACTTCAATGAACTTGCGCATATTTTCCAGAACTTGTTCTGCGGGCAGTGCTTGGCCTTGTTTGTCTTTGAAGAACCAATCGGGCGTTTGGTTATGCCACACCAGTGTGTGGCCAACGATAAACATCTTGTTCTTTTTACCTAGGGCGACCAAATCATCTGCGGGCTTGAAATCGTAAACGCCGGGCTGCGGGTTAATGCGCTCCGCTTTCATGACGTTTTCAGGGGTGATTGAATTGAAATGCTTGCTCAACAGGGGTTGCCAGCGGGTATCTTGCCCGGACGATATTTCCTGATTAATGGCAACGCCAATTTTGAAAGAGTCCTTATAAACCTCTTTCAAACTGCTTTTGTCTTGCGCAAATGCTGGTGCGCAGGTAAGTAATGAATAGGCCAGTGACGAGCAGGTAAGCGCGATCCAGCCGCACAGGTTTTTATATTTCATATTGAGGTCCAATGGTTGATAGCTGAAACAAATAATTAGTCTTATGATTGCGCAAACATGTTAGCGCGGCATGTTGTGACCAGACAAGTCCATTGTGCTCTTTGCAATCCGTTACAGTGTTGGGAAAGGTTAATCCAGCGCCCGTTAATGTTATGTAATTAGGTTTTCCGCTAAGATTGCGCAATCTGATTTCCCTTCTGGATTGCGATTCGTGTCCCCCTTATTCCGTCCTTTGGCACTCGGCATATATGCGTTATTTCTCCTAATTGGCGTCGTCTGTGCTCTGGTGCTACCTACGCTCAGTCTATTTTTGGCAAAGGAGTTGGCGGTTCGGCCATTTCTGGTAGGCATCCCCTTTGCGGGCGTTGCTGTTATGAGCATCTTATACAATCAAGTGATTGGCGCTTGGTCCGATAAGCTGGCCGATCGGCGTCCTCTCATCGCAGCGTTTTGTTTGGTCGGTGCGCTCGCCACGGTTTCGCTCGCTTACTCCCGCAACTACCTGGTGGTTGCGTTTGTGGTTGTTCTTTTTCTGAGCTTGGCGTTGGTGTCCTTTTCGCAATTGCTGGCCTACAGTCTGGATTATGCGGAGCGAAATGTTCCTGCTGAGCGCATTCCTCTGTTTAACGCCATTGTTAGGGCGCAAATTGCCGTTGCTTGGGTGGCGGGGCCTCCGGCGGGTTTTCTGCTTGCAAGTTACTTTGGTTTTAAGGAAATGTACCTCACAGCTGCCGGAATGTTTGTGTTTATTGGGCTTGCGACGCTGAAATTTTTACCTAATTTGGGCTCTCACGCTCATGATCTGGACTATCTCGAAAAAGCTGGCCTCGCTCCCTTGGGTACACATGAAAAACGCGCTTTGTTGCTTTGCGTGATGGGTTTTTCGCTAATGTGGGGGGCGAATAATGCCTATCTCATCAGCATGCCGTTGCACCTCAAAGATGGGCTGCATATTGGAACTGAGTATGTCGGTTGGATCATGGGAACTTGCGCCGGGTTAGAAATCCCCTTTATGTTGCTGGCTGGACACTACGCGTCCCGCGTCAAACTGATGAAGCTGGTGAAGCTTGCCGGAGTCTCTGCCTTGGTTCTTTATTTAGGCATTTACCTTTCCCATGAGCTTTGGCAGTTTTTTGCCTTGCAGATATTCAATGCTGTTTTTATTGGAATTTTGGCCGGGTTGGGTGTTTCCGTGATTCAGGATCTCTTGCCGGGGCGGTCGGGGGCTGCGTCGGCGTTGTATACCAATACCTCGCATTTTGGAAACCTGTTCAGCAGTTTACTGGTGGCGGTGGTTGCAGATATCTATAGTTATCATCAGGTATTTTTAGTGAATTTATTCATCGTGACTTTAGCCATTCTTGCGTTCGGCAGAGTTAAAGTAAAAAACTAGAGCAAAGCAGTATGGGCTGTTATACTGCGCGCCCTCGGCGAGAGGCGCTTCCAGCTTTGATTGGAGTAGCCTGCGGCCACGCTCTTTCACAATCCACTCCCTCTTATCTGGTGCTCTATGGAACCCATGTTAACTATTGCCTTGCGCGCAGGCCGCAAAGCAGCTGAATTGATTGAACGTGCATTTGAACGTGTTGATTTAATCCCGGTTGAAGCCAAAAGCCGTAACGATTACGTGACGGAAGTGGACAAGGCTGCTGAAAAAGAAATTATTTATCATCTCCGTAAAGCTTACCCAGACCACAGTTTTCGTGGCGAAGAGGGTGGATTCCAGCAAGGCAAAAACTCTGATTACGAGTGGATTATTGATCCACTCGATGGCACAACCAATTTCATCCACGGTTTGCCCCATTTCTCTATTTCCATCGCATGTAAATACAAAGGCCAGATTGAACACGCCGTTGTGATTGACCCTATTAAACGCGAAGAATTTACGGCCAGCCGTGGCCGTGGCGCCATGTTGAATGACCGCCGCATTCGTGTGTCTCCGCGTCGTGGTTTTGAAGGTGCCTTGATCGGTACCGGTATTCCATTTAGCGGTTATGCGTTGGAACACATTGGTCCATATCTGGAAACCGTGAAAGAAATTGCTGGCGAAACCTCTGGTATCCGCCGTTGCGGCTCTGCTGCCTTGGATTTGGCGTACGTAGCTGCTGGTCGCTTTGATGCGTTTTGGGAAATGAATTTAAATCAATGGGACATTGCTGCTGGTATTTTATTAGTGACCGAAGCAGGTGGTTTGGTAAGTGACTTTAATGGTGGTGCAGATTATTTGGAATCTGGCCATATAGTGTGCGGATCGCCAAAAGTATTTAAGCCAGTATTGCAAATTGTTCAGAAGAATTTGGGCTATTTGAAATAAGATTTTTCGGGTTTTAAAAAATAAAAAACGAGGTTTTGTGCCTCGTTTTTATTTTTTGCAGATTTGAAAAGCGAAAATCTGGATCCCCGCTATGTGAGGATGACGACTCCCTATTTAATAAGTTTAATTTATTTTACTTCACAAAAATCCTATTCAACGTCTCAATCAATTTATTCATGTCCACCGGCTTGGTAAGGTATTCAAAAAATCCAGATTTAATGCCGCGTTCAATATCGTAAGGCATTGCGTTAGCTGATAGCCCCACGACAGGAATGTTTTTGGTTGAAGGATCATTTTTCAACACATTCAAGGCTTCGAAACCATCCATGCCGGGAAGGTTGATATCCAAAATAATTAGATCTGGCTGAGTGCTTCGCGCTTTATAAATACCAATAAAAGGTTCTTCTGCGACATCTAAGCTCAAGCAAGAGTGGCGATCAAAGAATTGTTGCAATAGACGAATATTGGTGGGGTTGTCTTCAATGTACAACACGTTTTTGTGGTGCTGGAATCCCAGTTGTGTTGGGGTGAAGCCAACAGATTTTATGATATCTGTTTGTTGTTGATTCCACTCAGATGCGAGTGGGAGATCAATCCAAAACTCAGTACCTACATCTTCCTTACTCTGAAAATCAAGGCGGCCATTCATCATTTCAACGAGTTGTTTTGTAATCACCAATCCCACGCCCGAGCCTTCAATTTTGCTGAACTCAGCGTTCAGGCGATTAAACGGTTGAAAAACTTCTGCTTGTCGGTTGGCAGGAATTCCCTTGCCGTTATCGCGCACAATCAAGCGAAGAATTTTGTTGTCGTGCAGCTGTAGTTTTACTTCAACTTCACCGCCCATATTGTTGTACTTAATAGCGTTGCTCAATAAATTTATGAGCGCTTGTTTGTAGCGCACGTTGTCTGCAATAACATAGTGGCTTTCGAGATCATTAGTTGCGGAATAAAGGCGAATGCTGCGCGCGTCTGCTTGAGTTTGAACTAATGTGAAGGCTTCATTGATGATGCGCGAGACCAAAACAGGTTCTAGCGATACGGTCATTTTTCCCGATTCGATTTTAGCGAGATCAAGCACGTCATTAATTAGCTGTAGCAAATGGTCACCTGCTTTGCGAATCTCGCGCATGTTAGCCATTTGTTGTTGCGTTAAATTCAAATCGTATTCAAATAGTTGCGCGTAACCCAAAATAGCATTGAGTGGTGTACGCAATTCATGGCTCATGCTCGATAAAAATTCTGATTTGGCTTGGTTTGCTTTTTCGGCGGCAACCTTGGCTTGAATAACGCGTTCTTCGGCAAGTTTAATTTGCGTCATGTCCATGTTGGCGCCGGACATGCGAACGGGTTTTCCCTCTGCATTGAAACTTGCGCGACCGCGACCACGAACCCAATGCACGGCTTTATCTTTTCCGATCAAACGGTATTCGAGATCGAAGGGGCCTTTGCCTGCCATATGGTCCGCGAGTGCTTGGTCAAACTTGGCAAGGTCTTGGGGGTGAATGTGTTTTCGCCATACGACTAATTTATCTTCGCCGCGCGTAATTTCGTCGTCATTGGCATTGTAACCAATCAATTCCCAGCAGCGGCTTGAGAAATGGAAGCCACCTTTTTGAGAGTACCATTCCCAAATGCCATCATTCGATGATTGGATGATGCGCTCTTGCCTTGCTTCAGATTCGCGCAGTGCGTCTTCTGCTTGTTTTAGCGCAGTCACATCAAAGCTGACGCCCGACATTATGATGACGCGGCCATTTTCATCTCGCACAGAATCGGCACGTACTTGAGTCCAAATATATTCGCCGTTTTTCATGCGCACGCGGTAAAAGCTGCTGAAAGGTTTTCCGGTGCGGAAATGTTCGTGCATGCTGTCAGTGCTTGCCTGATGATCCTCTGGGTGAATGTACATCCACACATTATTGGCGTTATTAATATGGAACTCGTCTTCTTTGGTGTAGCCGAGCCGCTCCCAAAAACCTCCAGACCAATCAATTTGTTGGGTAACTAAATTCCATTCCCAGAACCCGTATCCGCTACCGCTAAAAATGCGCTGAAACCGCGCGACAGTTTCGCGTAGAACATAAATATCTGTGCAGTGCGAAAGGTCAGCACGAATTTGGATTTCTGGAATGCTCATAGGTTTTTACTGGCAAGTGAGATGATTTATTGACGTTATGGGGCAGAAGATAAACCAGCCGAATGACAATTGCAAAACCATTGCCCTAAAACAAAAAAACAGCGCAGAGCGCTGTTTTTTTGTTGATAACGGGCGACGATTACGGAGCCATATCTGCTTCGTTGCCATCGCCTTCTTTGGCGCGCGGCATCAAGTCTTCTTTGCCGATACCCAAGGCTACAGTCGCGTTAGCAGCGATATAGATTGAAGAGTAGGTGCCTATAACTACACCGATCAACATGGCTTTAGAGAATCCAGCCAAGAGTTCACCGCCAAACAAAAATAACACAACCATCACCAAAAATACGGTCATGGAGGTCATAACAGAGCGCCCAAGGGTTTGTGTCATTGAAATATTGACTACGGTGAGCGGATCCAATTTTCGCAGCTTGCGGAAGTTTTCGCGAATTCGGTCAAACACCACGATAGTGTCGTTAATTGAATAGCCGATAAGTGCAAGAATTGCCGCTAACACGGTTAAATCGAAATCCCATTGAAATAACGCGAAGGCGCCTAAGGTCACTATGGTGTCGTGAATAAGAGAGACAATTGCGCCTACAGAAAACTTCCACTGGAATTGAATAGCAACGTATAAAAATACTAAGGCGAATGCGCACAAAATTCCAAGACCACCGCTATTGAAAAGCTCTTCACCAATTTGAGGTCCAACTTCTTCACTGCTGCGTACTTCAATTTTAGCTTGGGTTGCTTCAGCAATTTTGTGTTGTAAGTAAGTGCTATAGACTTTCTCAAAGGTGTTTTCTATCGCAACTTGGGTGTCGCTTCCTGCAGCTTTGAATTCAACTTTACCAAAGCGTTCTTGGTTAAAAATGTTGGTTTGCGATAGTTTTTCGGGAGTGATATTGGCAACAATGATTAGGTTGCTAAAACCAACGTTGTCACGGCCTGCGGCTGAAATAGATTTGACGCTGACATTGGTTTCAAGCTTGGCAAGTTCTTCAGTGATTTTCTCTTGGCCCTTCACTTTCATGAGATCTTGCGTGCGAACCATAACTTCCGTCTCAGAACCGAAAAGGACTGCATTAGGGCTGCGTAACTTTTCTTCTTCAAGAACATGATAGATTTTGGGTAAATCTGCGGGGCGATCCAGCGACAATTGCAACTGGGTGCCGCCAGTAAAGTCCAAACCAAATTTAAAACCTAAAGTGGCAATACAGATTAACGAAGCAATCGTTAAGATAATGGAGAAACCCGATGTGTACTTTCGGATCGCCATAAAGTCTATAATTTTTTCATTTTGCGACATAGCAGTGCTCTCAGTAAAAGCGTCTGTTTAATTAATATAAGGCCGCGGCCTTAAATGGATATTTTTTGTAAGTTTTTACGGCGACCGTACATTATGTTTGCGAGGGCACGGCTAATCATGATTGAGGTAAACATAGAAGTTGCAAGGCCAATACACAGCGTGATGGCGAAGCCTTTTACCGGGCCTGTGCCAATTGCAAACAAGATGAAGCCCACAATAAAGGTCGTGACGTTCGCATCCAGAATGGTGATGAACGCGCGCTCATAGCCTGCGTAAATTGCTTGTTGAGGGGTAGCTCCGTTTTTGATTTCTTCGCGAATACGGGCGTAAATCAATACGTTCGCATCAACAGCCATACCCATTGTTAACACAATTGCCGCAATGCCGGGCAGGGTTAGTGTTGCTCCGAAAAGTGATAACACGGTAACTAGCATGAACACGTTGATGGCGAGTGCAATATTGGCAAAAACGCCAAACATGCGATAAAACACGAGCATAAACAGCGAGACCATTGCTAAGCCCCAAAGGCAAGAGTTAACCCCTTTGCGGATATTTTCTTTACCGAGAGATGGGCCGATAGTGCGTTCTTCAACAAAGTGCATGGGTGCTGCCAAGGCACCGGCGCGAAGTAGCAGTGCTAACTCTGCAGCTTCGCCGGGTGCATCCAATCCAGTAATTTGGAATTGATAGCCCAAAGCCGACTGTACGGTCGCTAAGCTAATAATTTTGCGTTCAATGTACTGAGTATTTTTTTCAATTTGTTCGCCTTTTTCATTGGTAACGAACTCAGTGTGGTTTTTGTATTCGATAAACAAAATACCCATTCTGCGGCCAATACTGTTTTTAGTGGCGTGATTCATTTTTGGGCCGCCAACGCTATCGAGTTTGATATCAACCTTTTGGCCGTTGGATTCTTGATCATAACCGCTGCGAGCATCTGTTACTTGGTCGCCTGTTACGATAATTTGTTTTTCCAACCACGCTGGGCCACGGCGAAGTTGTTCGTTTTCATCGCGCCAGTTAAATTGTTCTTTGCTGGAAACCATGGCGTCTGGAAGCGCTTCCATATGGAATTCTAGGTTTGCGGTTTTACCGATAACACGTTTTGCTTCGGCAGGATCTTGCACGCCGGCCAGTTCAACAATAATGCGGTTGCGGCCTTGCTTTTGAACGATGGGTTCAGATACGCCCAATTCGTTTACGCGGTTACGCAATGTCTGCAAGTTTTGGCTGATAGCGTAGTCTTCAATTTCTTTCACGGCGAGCTCACTTAAGCTGGCGCTGAAACTAAATTCGTCGGGGGTAGATTCTTCTTTGGGGGTTGTGAATAAATGTTGCGCTGTACCACTGCGCAATTCTTCCATCGCTTTGTCACGAGCGTCTGCTGATTTAAAACGAGCGACAATCGCATTTTCTTCATTGTTGAAAATAGATGAATAACGAATTTTTGCTTTGCGCAATTTTTCTTTGAATTCATCAGCGGTAATGACTTGTCGTTTTTCAACGACTGACGCTGTGTCGACTTGCAAAACAAAGTGCACGCCGCCTGCCAAGTCCAAACCAAGCTTCATAGGTACTGCGCCTAAACTTTGCAACCAGCTCGGTGAGGTGGACGCCTGATTCAATGCAACTACGTAGTCGTCACCCAGTGCTTGCTGCACACGTTTACGTGCAGGCATTTGATCCTCGCCGTTTTTGAAGCGAATTAACGCAGCCTTGCTGTTCGACTCAACGCCAAAATAATCAATCTTTGCTTCTTTTAAAGAGGTCTCTACCTTGGCCACTAGCGTTTCATTAATCACGGTGCCACTTGAGGTGCCTGAGATTTGGATTGCGGGATCCGGAATGTAAAGGTTCGGAACAGCGTAGACGAGAGACAAGATGGAAATAACGGTTATAAGAACGTATTTCCAAAGCGGGTAGCGGTTTAACATAAAAATTCCCGTGACGAATGTGTAAAACGTATGGCTGTCTGAGCGGCCTTTATAGTGCTCTTGCCGGTTCAGATCATTTTTATAACTGTGGCAGGTGGCGACAGATGAAAGCGCCGGATTATACCTGTTTAACCAGCCACAACAACGCATTCTGGCTGGTCTTGGCGCTTGGTAGGTCTATTGTGGGGGCGCTTCTGGCACTTCCAACCCTTGCTTACCGTAAAAGTCGGTTAAGAAGTTTGCAAAAGTTCCTTCGCTCAAGGCATTACGCATGCGTGCCATGAGGTTTTGGTAGTAACGAAGGTTGTGGATGGTGTTGAGTTGGGCACCCAACATCTCGTTGCATTTGTCCAAGTGGTGCAGGTAACTGCGGCTGAAGTTCTTACAGGTATAGCAATCACAGTTGGCATCCAAGGGGCCGGTATCGCTGCGGTATTTGGCGTTACGCAGCTTGAGTACGCCTTCGGTAACGAAGATATGCGAATTACGAGCATTACGGGTAGGCATTACGCAGTCAAACATATCAATACCGCGACGAACGGCTTCCACCAAATCACCCGGTTTTCCCACGCCCATCAGGTAGCGGGGCTTATCGGTTGGCATTTGCGGGGGGAGGTGGTCGAGAATGCGGATCATGTCTTCTTTAGGTTCACCCACCGACAGCCCGCCGATTGCGTAACCGTCAAAACCAATCTCCGTGAGGGCCTTGAGCGATTCAGTTCGTAAATGCTCATACATGCCGCCTTGGACAATGCCAAAGAGGGCGGATGGATTGCCTTCATGAGCTGCTTTTGAACGAGCCGCCCAGCGCTGGGAGAGCTCCATGGAATCCCGCGCTTGCTTTTCGGTTGCGGGGTAGGGGGTGCATTCGTCAAAGATCATGACGATATCGGAGCCTAGGTCTCGCTGCACTTGCATGGAGGTTTCGGGGTCTAAAAAGACCTTGCTGCCATTGATAGGCGACTTGAAGGTCACTCCTTCTTCAGTGATTTTGCGCATTTTGCCTAGGCTGAATACTTGGAAACCGCCAGAGTCTGTGAGGATGGGGCCTTTCCACTGCATAAAGTCATGGAGATCGCCATGAGCCTTAACCACCTCGGTTCCGGGGCGAAGCATCAAATGAAAGGTGTTGCCGAGGATGATCTGAGCACCTATGTCTTCGATATCTTTGGGTGTCATCCCCTTAACTGTGCCATAAGTGCCCACTGGCATAAAAGCTGGGGTTTCTACCACGCCACGGGGGAAGATCATTCGACCACGGCGCGCACGGCCGCCTTCATGGTTTTTTAGAGGGTCGAGCTTGAATTTCATAAAGCACTGAGTGCTTTTATCGGAAGTAGTCACAAGTAGTTCTCTAATAAATATTCAATTTTTTAATGGTCATTTAGCAGGGAATCGTCATCCTCGCGTAGCGGGGATCCAGCTCTTAAAAAGGCTTAAACAAAACCATAAAGCTGGATTCCCGCTGCGCGAGAATGACGAGCGCTTATGAAGGTATTTCGTTGATCGCCTCAGGATTCTTCGTAACAAACATCGCATCGCCGTAACTAAAGAAGCGATACTGGTTTGCAACAGCTTCTTTATAAGCATTCATGGTGTTCGCATAACCGGCAAATGCGGATACCAGCATCAGCAACGTGGATTCGGGCAAATGGAAGTTGGTCACTAATGCGTCTACCACTTGGAACTGGTAGCTGGGAAAAATAAAGATTTGTGTTTCGCCCTGATAGGGGTGGATCTCGCCTTTGTGATTTGGGTTACTAAATCCCTGCGCGGCAGATTCTAGGCAGCGAACGCTGGTGGTTCCCACGGCGATAACGCGTTTGCCAGCAGATTTGGTTTTCCTCACTAAATCAGCCACCTCTGCCGATAATTCCATCACTTCAGAATGCATTTGGTGTTCTGAAATGTGATCTGCACGCACAGGCTGAAAGGTGCCCGCGCCCACGTGCAGAGTGACAAATGCAATTTGAACACCCTTGGCGCGGAGTTGTTCGAGCATCAGCTCATCGAAATGCAAGCCTGCGGTTGGTGCTGCCACTGCGCCTTTATGTTTGCCGTATACGGTTTGATAACGCTCACGATCACTCTCTGCGTCGTCCCTATCTATATAAGGAGGTAAGGGCATATGGCCGATGCGATCCAGCACCGAAAGGGCAGTTTCTTCACCTTCGAATTGCCATTCAAACAAGGCGTCATGGCGCGCCACCATTTTCAGGCGCGTACCATCTTCCAAAATAACGTATGTATCCACACGGGGGGATTTACTGGCGCGCGTATGGGTAAGGATGCGATGAGTATCCAGCACGCGCTCAACCAAAATCTCCACCTGACCACCGGATTCCTTTTGTCCAAACACTCGGGCGGGAATAACGCGGGTGTCGTTAAACACCATTAAATCGCCTGGGTTGATGAGATCGAGCAACTCTGGGAATTGGCGGTGAAGCAATGCGCCGGTGGAACCCTCCAAATGCAGTAAACGACTCCCCCTGCGCGCAGCAGTAGGTGCACGGGCAATTAGGGAGTCGGGCAGGTCGTAAAAGAAGTCTTGGCGGCGCATAAACAATTAATAAGCTGGCTAAATTTAGGGCGGCAAGGGTATACCAAAATGCCTGTTTTGGAAAATGCCTAAATGTTTTAGCAAGCGTGAATTCAAGTCGAGTAGCTCAGGTTGCAGGGGCATGATTTAACACTTCACTTGCAATATACCGTGGCGTATTTTTACCGGGGAATGTCAATTTTTTTATAGTTATATTTGCAAATGGTGTTTCGCTTTAATCAGGCTCTATTCTTAAATTTTTTTAAAATCATCTGAAAAAATTTGCTTAAAAAAATAAAATATTCTGATTTTATTTTAGTTCGCTGTCGCACATACATTTCAGGCTCCTCAACCTATTCTGGCGCAACATAGAAAATTATGGAAACCATGTTTTTCAAACTGTGTTTCTCATAAGGTTTCGTCATTAAGCGGTTTGCTTTTTGTCGAACAAGATTGCGTTCAATTGTGAACGTAATAATTTGATCGGAGGAGTTATCATGACTAAACAAAAAATTTTGCTGAGTACACTGTGTACAGGTTTGATGAGCATGTCGTTCAACAGTTTTGCGGCAGATGACCACGGCTTTACCTTGGGTGTTGATTATGGCCGCACTGAAGCAAAAAAATATTGCGACAATATTGTTACCTGTGACGACACTGACAAAGGGCCAAAAATTGAAATTGGTTACGATTTCAATAAAACCTTCGGCGTGGAGTTGGGCTATACCAGCTTTGGTACCATTTTTGATTCAAACGATAACTCAGTGCAAATTAAGCAAAAATCCAATGCGGTTACGTTGAGTGTGCTGGGTAATATGCCTGTGGGTGATTATTTTGGTGTTTATGCTCGCGTAGGTTACGCGCGTTACGACACTAACAACTCCGGCATGGTGAATGGTGTGGCAATTAAAGACGAGCACGGCTACACGCCCTTGTGGGGTGCCGGTGTGAAATTCAATGCGACTGAGCAACTTGCCTTGCGTGTTGAATACCAAAACTATTCAGATCTTTCAGATATGCCTGGTCATAAAGATGACGTGAAAGGATTGTTTGCGGGCGGTGTTTACCGCTTTTAGCAAACCGTTCCCAAGGATTGGTTTATGAAAACAGCTCTCCTTTTAAGGAGGGTTGTTTTTTGTGGGTTGGGATAGGTGTATTTGACGTGAATGACATTAAGGATGTTTCACCATGACATCAATTGTTAACGCAAGTGGTAAAGGGGAGTGGTCGGATCTGAGTACAGTTCACTCATTGCGAATTCTAACGCTTAACACTCATAAAGGGTTCACAACGTTTAATCGGCGTTTTATTTTGCCTGAGTTGCGAGATGCCGTACGTCAAACATCCACTGACATTGTTTTTCTACAAGAAGTTTTGGGAGCCAATACGCAATATCCAGAGCGCTACCCCAATTGGCCGGTTGCTCCTCAATATGAATTTCTTGCAGATAGCATGTGGTCAGATTTTTCTTATGGCCGTAATGCCGTTTATCCACACGGTGATCATGGCAACGCCTTGTTATCCAAGTTCCCAATTGTTCATTACGAAAACATAAATGTTTCTGTTGGCAGTATTGAGCAGCGCGGCCTTTTGCATTCTGTTCTTTTTGTGCCTGGGCAACGGCAGGTGCATGCCATTTGCGTGCATCTAGGCTTGCGAGAAAATCATCGCCGCCAGCAGTTGGCCTTGCTCGGTCAATTGTTAGATAGCTTGCCTGAAGATGCGCCCGTCATTATTGCGGGCGATTTTAACGATTGGCGCAAGCGTGCAGATTCTTTACTTGCACCCTATGGGCTAACGGAAGCCTTCGTCAATGAATACGGTTCGCCAGCGCGCAGTTTTCCCGCGCGGTTTCCCTTGTTGTGTCTTGATCGCATTTATGTACGCAATGCAACTACTCACAATCCTGTTGTATTACATAAACGTCCTTGGTCGCATTTGTCGGATCATGTTCCTTTGTCGGTAGAGATTAGAGTCCGAAAAAATTAGAGCCTGTAGATAGTAGAGTCGGTGGAGATTAGGTTATGAGTGATCATTGGCGTGAAGGAAATAGCATTGATTTATTAATTAATGGCGAGGAATTTTTTCCACGCGTATTTGACTCTATTCGAAAAGCAAAACAAGAAGTATTGCTTGAAACGTTTATTCTCGAGCAAGATAAGGTTGGAACAGAATTACAGAAAGCGTTAATTGAAGTTGCAAAACGTGGTGTACGTGTTGAGGTAACGGTAGATGATTACGGTACATCTAATCTAAGTTCCCAGTTTGTAAACGACATGGTAAATGCTGGCGTAAAATTGCATTTGTTTGACCCAACACCGCGTCTGTTAGGTGTGCGAGTGAATATGTTTCGTCGGTTGCACCGCAAAATTGTTGTTGTGGATGCAGAGAATGCGTTTATTGGCGGGATTAATTATTCCGACGATCATATGGCAGCCTTCGGGCCGAAAGCAAAGCAGGATTATGCGGTACAAGTGCGCGGCCCCATTGTTCAAGATGTTCATAACGCGTGTTTGAAATTGTTGAACAAAAGCTCTTCGAACAAAAAAAGACACATGCAGGACACTCTTTTGTTGCCAGTAGTTGAACTTGCGGGCAACAGCAGAATGCTGCTGGCTGTGCGTGATAATTTGTGGCACACGCGAGATATTGAGCGTCATTATTTGCGTGCTATTCATGGTGCAAAAAATAGATTGGTTATTGCGAACGCTTATTTTTTTCCCGGTTATAGATTGTTGCGTGCATTACGTAAGGCCGCTCGGCGCGGCGTTTCCGTAACGCTCATTTTGCAAGGCAGGCCGGATATGGCTTGGGTTTCTATGTGCACACGGTTGCTCTACAGCTATTTGCTAAAACAAGGAATTGTGATTCACGAATATTGCCAGCGTCCTCTTCATGGCAAGGTTGCTTTGGCCGATGACGAGTGGGCCACTATTGGTTCGAGCAATTTGGATCCGCTTAGTCTTGCGTTGAATTTGGAAGCGAACCTTGTCATTGAAGATAAATCGTTTAATCAACGGTTACATAAACATTTAATGCAACTGGCTAACGCGCACTGTAAGCCCGTGGATGTCAAAGTTGCCGAACGCGGATATTGGTGGCGTTTGCCATTGATCTTTTTAAGTTTTCACTTTCTGCGTACCTTTCCTGTCGTTGCGGGTTGGTTTCCCACTCATAAACCACAAATGCAGTTGATTAAGCCAGACACATCTTCACAAGCTGTTAAACAAGTATCACACGCCGTTGATAACTCACATACGCAAAGCTCCTCGTGGAAAACCGCTGCACGGGATTCAGAGAAAATATCATGACAGAGAGCAAACCATCTAAAAAATGGGCGCTGGCGAAAAAAATAGTAACGACCCTTTTTTTTATTGCCGTACCCATCTTTCTATTTATGCTCGTCAAACACGTAGACTGGAATGAGGTTAAGCTCGCCCTCCAACAGCTAAAGCTCTCAAGCTTATTGCTTGGTTTGGCCGTAGCGGCGGCGAGCTATTGCGTTTATGGAAGCTATGATTTGTTAGGGAGAAAATATGCGGGCCATTCGCTTCCTGCGCGGCAAATATTATGCGTGGCTCAAGTGTGCTACGCCTTTACGTTAAATTTGAGTTATTGGGTTGGCGGCTTTGCGCTGCGATTTCGTTTGTATTCCCGGCTTGGGTTAGATACACCCACTATTACCAAAGTGTTTACTTTGAGCGTAATTACAAATTGGCTGGGGTACACGCTGTTGGCCGGAATTATTTTCGCGCTGCGATTACCCGACTTGCCCGACAATTGGAAAATTGGTGAAACGGGTTTGCAGCTGGTTGGTGTACTTTTGCTGGCAATTGGATTGGCGTATTTGCTTGCCTGTAAATTTGCCAAGCGTCGTTCGTGGAAATTTCGTGATCATGAAATTAACTTACCCACTTTTACGTTAGCGCTAATGCAGGCGGGCTTGGCGGCTATTAACTGGTCGTTAATGGCGTTGCTGGTGTTTGTACTCTTACCTGCAAAAGTGTCATACATCACCGTGTTAGGGATTTTACTGATTAGCAGTTTAGCGGGCGCTATTGCACATATTCCGGCGGGCTTGGGGGTATTAGAAACGGTTTTCGTCGCTATGTTGCAGCATAAATTTTCCCATGGCGCCATTATCGCGGCACTCATTGGTTACCGTGTTACTTACTTTTTAATTCCGTTGGCCTTGGCCACCGTGGCTTATTTAATTTTGGAAGGGCGCGCTAAAAAGTTGCGGCAAACCAAGGGTGTTGATGCTTCTGGCAACTCGGAATCCCACACTGCAAGCACCTAATCATTTGGAGGCTTATTGAAAATATGTTTAGTCCAGAGGTAGAGAGTCAAACGTTTGTTCGCACCACCTTGTAAATTAGTGCCGCTTTTATTGACGCGCCCTTGGCCTTGCTAGGCTTTGGGGCACCTAAAAGCCGTTGACATGATGTTGCTATGTCGCCTTCACGCGGGCTATTTCTGCTCACTCATCTGTCACGCGGGACAAGCGTGATTTTTCAGCAAACCACTCAATTACGGACGCAAAAGCCAAATGGTTTCCTCCGCAGCCACCTTACCTTTTAATCCACCGGCAACCTCTGCGGTTTCAATTCTATCTAGTTGATAGCGATGGCCGTAGTGTTGCACTAACTCCGCTTCAGCAATGGAAAAAGGTGGGCCATCCATCAACGCTTGGTTGTACTCGAAGGCTATTAACAATTGCGGTGCTGTCTCGGTTATTTTTACCAAGTGCGCGGTATAGTTGGTGCGCATGTCGAATGGCAATGCCACTAGGGCAGCGCGATCATAAATAGCATCCACCCGTCCTAGGAATAGTGGGTCAAGGTTAAAAATATCCCCAACAAAAATATCCAGATTTTTTGCTTGGCACAGCACCAAGTCGCCAATCTGAGACATCTTTGGCTCTACACCCAGTTCGGCAAAAAGTTCTGACACTGCTACTTCGCTCAGCTCTGCGCCTACTACGGAATACCCTTGAGCGAGTAGCCAGGCTATATCGCAGGTTTTGCCGCACAAGGGAACAAAAACACGAGATTCCTCAGCGAGATCCAAGGCGGAAAAATGCGCTTTAAGCAGTGGATGTGTCTCCCCTGAATGAAATGCTATGTCTTTTTTCTGCCACTTTTGATGCCAGTAATTTGCGTCCACATTGACTCCCGGTATAAATGAAATTTTCGACATGCCGAATTGCCTCGGCTGACCTACATCACTAAGATACAACTTCAAGTCAGCTTTAAGTCAACAGCTGTTGCGAGATGATGATGAATATAGCGGAATTAGCCAAAATCTCTGGTTTACCTGCCTCGACACTGAGATTTTACGAAGAGAAGGGATTAATTAAATCCATTGGCCGAAGTGGCCTCAAGCGCGTATACGCTGAGACTGTGAGCCAGCGAGTGGCATTTATTTCACTGGCGCGCGCCGCCGGGTTTTCGTTGGATGATATCGCCAGCATGCTGAGCGAGGGTGAGATCACTATTGATCGAACCCTGCTTTTGCAAAAAGCAGACGAGCTGGATAACAGGATCAATAAACTCGTCGCCATGCGCGATGGTCTTCGCCACGCCGCCGCTTGCAAAGCACCTAGTCATTTTGAATGCACCACATTTTTACGTTTGCTACGTATTGCAAGTACAGGTCGCTTTCGCTCCGAGGCAAAAATAAAATAAATAGGGCGCGCGCGTAGCAGTATCAAAAGCGACCACAGCGTCATAGGTGCAAATCCCGTGATTAGCAGCTCTTCCTCACAGTGACTTTCAGCGATGGTTGTTGAATTACCCAAATTGAATCCAGTTTTCTTGCGTATCTATATGAATTGCAGCGTTCCGCATGGATACATTCACCACTGGATTAGCGTGTAATATTTTTTGTACCCTGATTGCCTTGCAACCTCTTAGGCTCAATATTTGTTCGATTTTTCATCGACAATTCCCTCTACTCAAGACATTGTTCGCTGCATTCCAAAATAGGCACGGCTCTTGCGATAGCACCTCACATTCTTCCTAAGCGTCAAGAATCCGTGAATTATGGCAATTCCAACCTTTAGTCAGTTGAACAACGTTGGCGGTAAATCTGCCCTCAACTCTTTCCGTGGAGTAAGCAAGGGCGCGCTCGGCATTCCGGTCATGGTAATGATCTTGCTGGCGATGCTGATTTTGCCCATTCCTCCGTTACTGTTGGATGCCTTTTTCTCATTCAATATTGCGCTTGCATTAGTGGTGTTACTGGTCAGCGTTTACGCTCAGCGCCCACTGGATTTCGCTGCCTTCCCAACAGTTCTGTTGATTGCCACCTTGCTGCGCTTGGGTATGAACGTGGCATCTACCCGCGTGATTTTAATTAACGGCCATGAGGGTGGGCACGCCGCCGGTAAGGTAATTGAGTCTTTCGGTGAGGTGGTAATTGGCGGCAACTACACCGTAGGTTTGGTGGTGTTTGTGATCTTGATGATCATTAACTTCGTCGTAGTCACCAAGGGTGCTGGCCGTATTTCAGAAGTAAGCGCACGTTTTACCTTGGATGCTATGCCCGGTAAGCAAATGGCGATTGATGCGGATTTGAACGCGGGTTTGATCGATCAAGACCAAGCACGTCATCGCCGTCAGGAAGTTGCCGCCGAAGCAGACTTCTATGGCGCTATGGACGGTGCGAGTAAATTCGTAAAAGGCGACGCCGTTGCCGGCATCATGATCATGCTGATCAACATTTTTGGCGGCTTGGCTGTAGGCGTGTTGCAACACAGTTTGCCGTTTATGGACGCGCTGCAAAAGTACACCTTGCTAACGATTGGTGACGGTTTGGTTGCGCAAATTCCCGGTCTATTGCTGTCAGTTGCTTCTGCCATCCTGGTAACCCGTGTAAATACAGCACAAGACATGGGTAAGCAGGTAATGGATCAGCTTTTTGCTGCGCCCAAAGCCTTGGCCGTATCTGCCGGTATTTTGATTATTATGGGTTTAATTCCCGGCATGCCTCACGTGGCATTTTTGGGCTTGGGATTGATCTGTGCTGCCATTGCTTATTACATCTACTGGAAAAAAGAACAACCTGCCGCCGTAGATGAAGGCTCCTTTATTCCCTCTGGTAGCCGCTTGGCGCAGGAGCTGAATAACGCCAATCCGCCAATGGGTGGCGCGGGCGGCACTGCCACTCTTGCTCCGCAGCGCACACCACCTGCATTGCCGCAAGGTTCACCTGAAACCCCCGAATTGGGCTGGGACGATGTTCAGCCGGTGGATGTTATAGGGCTGGAAGTGGGCTACCGGTTAATCCCCATGGTGGATAAAAACCAAGGTGGCGAATTACTGGGCCGCATCAAAGGCGTCCGCAAAAAGCTTTCGCAAGAAATGGGCTTTTTGATTCCCTCGGTACACATTCGCGACAACCTCGACCTTATGCCAACCGGCTACCGCATCAGTTTAATGGGCGTAACCGTGGCCGAGGCAGAGGTATACCCAGATCGCGAATTGGCGATCAACCCCGGGCAAGTATTTGGCAATCTCGACGGCGTAAAAACCAAAGATCCTGCCTTTGGTTTGGATGCTATTTGGATCAACTCCAGTCAAAAAGACCAAGCGCAAACGCTGGGTTACACGGTGGTTGACCCCAGCACAGTTGTAGCAACCCACTTAAACCAAATTCTGCAAAACCACACCCACGAATTACTCGGCCATGAAGATGTTCAAAAGCTGTTGGATATGTTGGCCAAAACCTCGCCCAAGTTGGTGGAAGAGTTAGTACCCGGCACTATCAGTCTCAACGTCCTGCTTAAAGTCTTGCAAACCTTGCTGCGCGAGCGCGTACCCATTCGCGATATTCGTTCCATTGCTGAAGCCTTGGCGGGTGCCAATACGAAGAGTCAAGATCCCGTCGCTCTTACTGCCTTGGCCCGTGTTGCGCTCTGCCGTCAAATCGTCCAAAACATCATTGGAAACGAGCAAAACCTGCCTGTTATCACCATTGACCCCGGTTTGGAACAGTTATTGCTGAGTACCGTTCAGCAGGCACAAAAAGCTGGCGCTGATGACGGCGCGTTTATTGAGCCTGGCCTGGCAGATCGCTTACAGGAATCTTTAGTGCAAGCGGCTCAAAACCAGGAAATGGCGGGGAAACCCTTGGTGTTATTGGTGGCAGCGCCACTGCGGATGATGATGTCGCGCTTTGTGCGCCACAGCCTCTCCGATATGCGCGTACTGGCCTACACCGAAATTCCCGATAACAAACAAATTACGATTGATGCAAGCGTGGGTGCTGACCGCTAGGTTAATCCACCTCAAGTAAATCCCTCCCCAGCCCTCCCTTTTTCAAAGGAGGGAGCTAAAAACCCACTTTGACAAAGGGGGTCGCCGTAGGCGGGGGGATTTGCTCTTAAATCAAAACCGAAGTAGCCGAAAGGCAGGAGCTGAATATGCAAGTTAAACGTTTCGTAGCTGCTGATATGCGCCGTGCGTTAGAACTGGTCCGCCAAGAGTTGGGGCCCGATGCAATTATTCTCTCGAGTGGCCGCGTGCCAGAAGGCGTGGAACTGCTGACCACCACGGGTTCAGACAGCGAACTCGCACAGTTGCAACAACAACCCTTAGGCAGAATGGCGTTTGCCAGCGCATCTCCCATGATCAGCGACGGCGCTTGGGCAGAAACAGAAGTGATTGAGCGCGCTGCCAAACAACATATAAATTCCGGCGTGGCAGCTACCCTTTCCGCACCTAAAACTGGTAGCAGTAATGCTGGCAAAAGCGGCCAGCAATTGGTGAATAATATTGAACAAGCACGGTTGCGTATGCTTGCTGCTCAAAAAGCCGAAGAATCTGCCAAAGAATTTTTAGTGGGCCGTAACACAGTGGTCAATGCCGGTATTCCACGGCATACGGCCGCTACACCCGCCGCGCAATTGACCAGCGAAACCAAGCCAGCGACTAATCGCCCGCAAGGCCGTAGAGCGGTGGTCGCTCCAGCAGAGGCTAATGCTAAACCTCTAGTAAGCGCAGCAGAGCGTTATCCCTTGGTGGATAATGAAGAGCTGGGTGATGAGGACGACAAAGTCTCATTCAGCAAAGCCTTAACCGATGTGTCTTCCAAAGCAGATCGCGCACCTGCATACGCTACAACTCAATCCAACGAATTACATGAACTCCAAGCGGAAATTGCGGATATGCGGTTCCTGCTGGAGCAACAACTCGACCGTTTGACTGGCACCACCACGCTTGCCACCAATTCTCCTGTATTGGGCAGTGTAGGGCGCAGGCTTGAACGTTTGGGCTTGCCTTCTGCACTGGTTAGCAATGTTTTAAACCGCTGCACAAAAACCAAAACCGTGGGCGATGCATGGCCAGATGCCTTGGCAAATCTTGCCCACCAATTGCCGGTAAATGGCCGCGACATTGTGGATCAAGGCGGTGTGTTCGCCTTCGTCGGCCCAACGGGTGTGGGTAAAACCACCACCATAGGCAAACTCGCCGCGCGTTATGTGTTGCAGCACGGCGCCGACAAAGTGGCGTTGATCACTACAGATACCTACCGCATTGCCGCTCACGATCAATTGCGTTCACTCGCGCGTATTTTGCGTGTACCCGTGCGCGTGGTAGATGAAAGCAATTCGCTGGACAGTTTGTTACGCAGCCTTCGTCACTGCTCGTTAATCCTGATTGATACCGCCGGTTTCCGTCACGGCGATCCACACTTGAAAGCGCAGTTAAAAGCCTTAGCTGATCAACCCCAAGTGAAGAGCTTGCTGGTGTTGTCATGCAACAGCCAAGAGCAAATGTTGAAAGCGTCTGTACACGCTTATGGCGCTGCGCGTTTGCACGGTTGCGTACTGACCAAACTGGATGAAACCGCCAGTATGGGTGAAGCCTTGGGGGTGGTATCGCAAAACCGCTTGCCGGTTGTATACACCACAGACGGTCAGGATATCCCTAAAAACATTGAAGTCGCGCGTGCGCATCAGTTGGTAGCCAAAGCGGTTGCCCTGTTGAAAACCAATCCTGCATCGGCGGTTTCTTAAATCCCTCCCCAGCCCTCCCTTTTCCAAGGGAGCGGGCATAACCCACTTTGTTGAAGGGGTCGCCGCAGGCTGGGGGGGGGCGTTACTGAAAAACCAGTTATAAAAAGTCAGTGCCAAACCAAATCAGTATCTATACTCAGTTCACAAATTTAGATTTAGGCCGGTTGTTGGAGTTAATAATTAATGCGCCCAGTTCAAGTTATCGCCGTATCCGGCGGAAAAGGCGGAGTCGGCAAAAGCAATATTTCCGTGAACCTCAGTATCGCGCTGGCTGAGATGCGTCGACGCGTTGTTCTCTTTGATGCCGATTTGGGCTTGGCGAATGTGGACGTTCTTCTCGGCTTAAAAGCCACCCATACCCTTGCTGATGTTCTTGCCGGCACTCACTCATTAATGGATGTGTTAGTTACCGGTCCCGCAGGTGTCAAAATTGTTCCAGCCTCATCGGGCGTGCAGCGCATGGCTGAACTCAGCGCCGCAGAGCATGCCGGTTTAATCAACGCTTTCAATGAGTTAAGTGATCAAGTTGATGTGCTTATTATAGATACGGCGGCGGGCATTTCAGACACTGTCGTCAGCTTTGTACGCGCTGCTAACGAAGTGGTTGTGGTGGTGTGCGATGAACCTTCCTCCATCACCGACGCCTACGCGCTGATTAAACTTCTCAACAAAGAATATGGAATGCAGCGCTTCCGGGTTATTGCGAATATGACGCGCAACCCGGCGGAAGGCACGAGTATGTTTAATAAACTTAATACTGTGTGCGAACGCTTTCTCGATGTCACTTTGCAGTTTGTGGGGCAGGTTCCCTTCGACGAAGAAGTGCGCAACTCCGTACGCAAACAAAAAGCCTTGCTGGAATTTGCTCCCAATTCCAAAGCCGCAATCGCCATTCGTGGTTTGGCGCAGGTCGTTGATAAATGGCCTTTACCCAGCGGCCCAAGCGGGCGACTGGAGTTTTTTGTAGAACGTTTACTTCGTGCGGCCAACGACCGTTACTGAGTATGACTTATGGCCGCAGTTGATAGGTTAGCCATGTACGATAAAACGGAGCAAAGCCTTCACAACGCGCGCATTGAAGAATTTGCGCCGCTTGTGAAACGGATCGCCTACCACATGATGATGCGTATGCCCGCCAGCGTGCAGGTAGACGATCTTATTCAAGCCGGCATGATTGGCTTGATTGAAGCCGCACAAAAATACGATTCCTCTAAAGGCGCCAGTTTTGAAACCTACGCCGGCATTCGCATTCGCGGTTCCATCGTCGATGAAATGCGTCGCGGCGACTGGGCACCCCGTTCAGTTCACCGCAATTCCCGCCGTATTGCCCAAGCCATAAAAGCGGTAGAAGCCCGCACAGGTCGCGATGCACAAGATGCCGAAGTCGCTAATGAGTTGGGGGTGGATCTCCCCGAATACTTCAGCATGCTTCAAGACTCCAATTGCAGCCGCCTCTACAGCTACGAAGAAACCTTTGGTGAAGAAGATAGCAACATAGACGCCAGCGAAACTAGCAGCGCTTTTGCCAGCCCCTTTGAAGGCTTGCAACGGGATGGCCTTAAAAAAGCTCTCGCAGCGGCCATTGCCCAGTTACCTGAGCGCGAACGCATGGTTTTAGCCCTGTACTACACAGAAGAGTTAAATCTTAAAGAAATTGGTTTGGTGCTTGGGGTAAGTGAATCACGCGTAAGCCAAATCCATAGTCAGGCCGCAGCGCGACTCAAAGCACGTTTGGCGGGTTGGCATTCGCACGGATAAAGCAAACCCTCTCCCAGCCTCCCCCTTGAGAAAGGCGAGGGGCTAACAGCTCGCATATGCAAGTGCGGCCGGATGAAAAGCGCTTGCGCTTTTTATTAAGTGGGAGGAGTTAATTGCGCGCTATTTTTTTTGAGTGCGAAGTAACGCTCAGCTCATCCACCTTTTCAAGGGGAAGGTTGGGAGGGGGTTACGGGCTTACAAATACTGACTAGCTGATAAACAACCCGAACAAATAAAGTGCAATAAGTAATAAAAAAAGTTTTTAACGTCAGAAAACTGGCTAGATCGATAAGTCTGTCTAGACTAACAGTAAACGAAATTCCTGAAGGTGTGACGGAGGTTGCTTTGGACAAGAACATGAAAATCTTAATTGTCGATGACTTCTCGACAATGCGGCGGATCATTAAAAATCTGCTCAGAGATTTGGGTTTTTCAAATACCCATGAGGCAGATGACGGCATGACGGCATTGCCCATGCTAAAAAATGGCGACTTTCAGTTTCTGGTTACCGACTGGAACATGCCTGGTATGACTGGAATAGATTTGTTGCGCGCAGTCCGTGCGGACGAAAAATTGGCAACGCTCCCCGTGCTAATGGTGACGGCAGAGGCCAAGCGCGATCAAATTATTGAAGCTGCGCAGGCTGGCGTTAATGGGTACGTCGTAAAACCGTTTACGGCACAAGCGCTTAAAGAAAAAATTGAAAAAATATTTGAGCGCGTGGGCTAACAAATCTTTTTTGTTGCCACAACCTAACAATAAGGCATACCCATGGCATCCGAGATTCTTGTCAATCCTAACAATGAAATTTTCATCGCTGAGCTTAAAGAGTGCGCAAAGCTGCTGGCAGAAAAATTACAAGGCAATCAATTTGAAGAGGCGTCAGCACTGATTCAAAGTATTACTGAATCACGTGATCGTCATATTTTTCAAACAGTGGGTAGATTAACGCGCGGTTTGCATAACGCCATCGTTAACTTTCACGTTGATGCTGATCTCTCTAAAGAACCACCAAAAATTGAAGGCTCCGATATTCACGATGCGTCAAATCGTTTGAATTACGTCATCGAGCTTACGCAAAAAGCAGCAGAAAAAACCATGGATATGGTGGACGAAGCTGCGCCCATTGCCGCAAATCTTGGTCAAGAAGCCAGTTTGTTGCGTGCTGATTGGGCACGCTTAAAACGCCGTGAAATGTCTGCCGATGAATTCCGTGAATTGTACGATCGTATGGACGGTTTTCTCGGGCAAATGGAAGTTGGCACCGAGCGCTTAAATAAAAGTTTGCAAGATATTTTATTAGAGCAAGGTTTTCAGGATTTAACAGGGCAAGTATTAAAACGTGTGATTGGTTTAATCAAAGATGTTGAAAACGATTTGGTTGAACTCGTGCGTATGGCTGGTCAAGTAGAGGAAATTACCGGCATTGTTGATGCAGCAGATCAACAACATGAAATTGAAGATTTGATTGAAAAACGTAAGCACGAAGCAGAAGGGCCGCAAATCGATAAGGCAAAAGATAACGTAGTTTCCGGGCAAGATGAAGTCGATGACCTTTTATCCAGTCTCGGTTTCTAGGGCCAACATGTTTTTCCGGAGATAGGTGAATGAGTTTCGGTGATGACGAGGATATTCTCCAGGACTTTTTAGTTGAGGCAGGCGAAATTTTAGAGCGCCTTTCGCAACAATTAGTCGATCTAGAGCAGCGTCCTGACGATAAAAATTTATTAAACGCAATTTTTCGCGGGTTCCACACTGTAAAAGGTGGGGCTGGCTTTTTATCGCTCACACCAATGGTGGAATGTTGCCATTTAACCGAAAACTTGTTTGATATTTTACGCAATGGTAAGCGTGAAGTTTCGTCTGAATTAATGGATGTGGTGCTGCAAGCACTTGATAGTGTTAAAGATCAATTTGACATTGTGAGCGCGCGCGGCGAATTACCACCTGTTGATCCCGCGTTAATTCATGCGCTGGAACGTTTGGTTTCCTGTGAAGATTTAAATGATGTTCCTGCTACGGTTGAAGCTACACCAGAACTAGAACCAGAACCACAAGTGGCTCCGCAAGAAGAAGCTCCTGCGCCGCAAGTTCAAGCTGCATCGGGCGATATTACCGATGATGAATTTGAAAAACTGTTAGACGCGATAAACCAAGACCCAGCCGCCGCGCCTTCGCCCGCATCTGTTGCAGCTGCTCCAGCCGCAAATTCTGGCAGCGCAGTATCCGGCGGAGACGAAATTACCGAAGATGAATTCGACGCGTTGCTCGATCAACTTCATGGCAAAGGCAAAGCACCTACAGCGAAAATTGCAGCTGCGCCAGCACCCGTTGCAGCTCCGGCACCGCCACCCGCATCGCCTGCATCAGCGGGAGATGAAATCAGTGAAGATGAGTTTGAAGCATTGCTGGATCAACTTCATGGTAAAGGTAAAGGTCCAGGTGTTGAGGCCGCTAAGCCCGCTGAAAAACCAGTAGCTGCGGCATCGCCTGCAGCACCCATATCAAATGGCTCAGATTTAATTAATGACGATGAATTTGAGGCATTGCTCGATCAGTTACATGGCAAAGGTAAAGGCCCCAACGCATCTGGCGCTCAGCCCGCACCAAAAGCCGCGTCACCAGCCCCTGTTTCAAGCGCTGCGCCAGCACCTAAGCCCGTTCCTGCGCCTGCTGCTGCAAAACCCACTGCGGCGCCAGCACCAAAACCAGAGGCACCTAAAGCTGAAGCACCAAAAGCTTCAGCAGCGCCAGTTGCCGCCGACAAAGACGCACCTGCAGCCGTAGAAACAACGGTGCGTGTAGATACTCAGCGCCTTGACGACATTATGAATATGGTGGGTGAGTTGGTGTTGGTACGCAACCGACTCGTACGTTTGGGTAATGCATCTACCAATGAGGCCTTAACCAAAGCGGTTGCAAATCTGGATGTGGTAACCGCCGATTTGCAAACTTCCGTAATGAAAACACGCATGCAGCCCATCAAAAAAGTATTTGGGCGTTTTCCCCGCGTTGTGCGTGATTTGGCTCGCCAGTTGAAAAAAGAAATTAATTTGGAATTGGTGGGTGAAGAAACCGATTTAGACAAAAACTTGGTAGAAGCTCTTGCAGATCCTCTGGTTCACTTGGTGCGAAATTCTGTTGACCACGGTGTTGAATTTCCGGATGTACGTGAAGCAAACGGTAAGCCCCGCACCGGGCAAGTCGTATTGTCCGCAGAGCAAGAAGGCGACCATATTCTGTTGTGCATTAGCGACGATGGCGCAGGCATGGACCCCGTCAAGCTACGCCGGGTTGCAGTGGATAAAGGTTTATACGATGAAGATACGGCAGCGCGCTTATCTGACGTTGAAGCCTTCAATTTAATTTTTGCACCGGGCTTCTCCACTAAAAAAGAAATTTCCGATGTGTCTGGCCGCGGCGTTGGTATGGATGTGGTGAAAACCAAAATCAACCAACTCAACGGCAGCGTTGAAATTCAATCTACTTTAGGTAAGGGCACACGTTTTATTATTAAAGTGCCTTTAACCTTGGCGATCATGCCAACACTGATGATTATGCTTGGGCATCAAACTTTTGCGTTACCGTTGGTTAGCGTAAATGAAATTTTCCACATGGATTTATCAAAAAGCCATGTCATTGATGGGCAAGATTGCATTGCAATTCGAGATCAGGCGATTCCATTGTTCTACTTAAAGGATTGGTTGATTAAAAATTCGAGTGGTGGTGCACGGCAACAATTTGCACATGTTGTGATTGTTACCGTAGGTACTCGCCGCGTAGGTTTTGTGGTTGACCAGCTTATTGGTCAAGAAGAGGTAGTTATAAAACCTCTCGGTAAAATGTTACAAGGCACCCCAGGCATGGCCGGTGCAACCATTACAGGCGACGGGACTATTGCCCTAATTTTGGATATTCCCAGCTTATTGCGACGTTACGCCAGAGGTTCCACCTCTTGGGGACACACCTAAAATTAAATAATTATCAATTTTCATGTCTACCGCAATTATGCGAATCGCTGGTCGGAGTAAAGTTCATGCCGTTACGGGTGTTAGTGGTTGATGATTCCAGTTTCTTTCAGCATAGATTGAAAGAAATTATTAATGAACACCCCGATCTTAAAGTGGTTGGTATTGCCAGTAATGGCCGTGAAGCCGTTGAGAAAGCCGAAGACTTAAAGCCCGATATAATCACCATGGATTTTGAAATGCCAGTGATGGATGGCATTACTGCTGTTAAACATATTATGGCGAATCGTAAAACGCCTATCATTATGTTTTCATCACTTACTTACGAAGGTGCTAAGGTAACTCTCGATGCGCTTGCTGCAGGTGCCCTTGATTTTATTCCTAAAGATTTTGCAGAAGTTTCGCGCAACTCAGCCGTGCTCAAGAAAAAACTTCATGAACGTTTAATCACGCTCGCACGTTCTGGTCAACAACCAGCGCCATTAGCATCATCGCTAACATCAAGTGCAACGGCTACAGCTACGTCTTTGTTAAGCTCTACGACATCGGCCATGGCAGCACATTCTGCATCGCGCTCCATTTCATCTCCTTTGCCACCGGTCGTACCGAAACCTTCTTTGGTTGGTTCCCCAGACACATACCGTTTGAAACGCCAACCCAAAATTTTGGTGATAGGTGCATCAACGGGTGGCCCAGTAGCATTAACAGAAGTGTTGATTGCATTGCCGGCCAATTTCCCGATACCCATTGTACTTGTGCAACACATGCCAGAAAATTTCACCAAAGCATTTGCAGAGCGCTTGAATAAACAATGCAATATTCGCGTGCGCGAGGCAGTTGATGGGGACATTTTGGAGCCAGGGCTGGCCTTATTAGCACCCGGCGGTAAGCAGCTCATGTTAGATAAGCGCAGTGGCGGAAGCGTGCGCGTTTTGCCTGATGATGATCGTGTAAATTACAAACCCTCTCTCGATATTACGTTTGGCTCTGCTGCAAATTGTTATGGCGATAAGGTGTTAGGAGTTGTCTTAACCGGAATGGGGTCTGATGGTTGCAAAGGCGCGGGATTATTGAAAGAAGCCGGTTCGCAATTGTGGTCGCAAGATGAGGCGAGTTGCGTTATTTATGGAATGCCTATGGCTGTTGCGCGAGCGGGTTATTCAGATCGCGTGTTAAGTTTAAAAGATGTTGGCCAGCGCCTCGCGCGTGAGGTCGTGTAGTGGATCTTCTCAGCATTGTCGGTGTCATTCTTGGCTTTGCTGTCATTATTGGCGGTAACTTCGCCGAAGGCGGTTCAATTCACTCTCTGTTGAACGGATCCGCTGCCATCATTGTTATTGGCGGAACCTTAGCTGCCGCCATATTGCAAACTCCCAAGAACAGTTTGAAACGTGCACTCTCCATGTTTAAGTGGGTGTTCCAACCTCCTTATGCTCCCTTTAAAGAAGGTATTTCAAAGTTAGTTCGTTGGGCAAATGCTGCACGCAAAGATGGCTTGTTGGGCCTAGAGAATATTGCTGAAAAAGAAAAAGATCCATTCGCCAAAAAAGGCCTACAACTTTTGGTGGATGGTAGTGAGCCGGAAGCCTTACGCAGAATTTTAGAAGCCGATTTAATTTTGGATGAGCAACGCGATTTTGACGCCGTAAAATTTTACGAGAGCATGGGCGGTTACGCACCCACTATTGGTGTGATTGGCGCCGTTATGGGTTTGATCCACGTAATGAACAATCTTGCCAACCCAGCGTTGCTTGGGCCCGGAATTGCAATTGCTTTTGTATCGACTATTTATGGGGTTGCAATCGCTAATTTATTTTTACTGCCTATTGCGAACAAACTGCGTATGTGTGTTAACGAGCGATCACAATATCGTGAGCTCATTATTGAAGGTATTATCGCTATTGCAGATGGCGAAAATCCCCGCTCAATTGAAATCAAATTGAACGGCTATCTACATCCTTAATCTTCTTTAGTTATTCCACTGTGGCGTAAAGCTTATGGTACGTCGTCGTCAGCAAGATATTCACATAAACAATGAACGCTGGTTAGTTTCTTACGCTGACTTTATTACGTTACTGTTCGCGTTTTTTGTGGTTATGTATTCCATTTCACAAGTTAACGAGAGTAAATACCGCGTATTGTCAGAAACCTTTGTGGAAGCCTTTAATCAACCCAACGATTCTAAAGCAAACCCGGTTCCGCAGGAAAAGCAAAGCCCTTCTAATGATGCTGTTACACCCATCGATATGGGGAAAACAGCAAGTGAGGATCAGAGCAAGAAACCACCTATTGTGATTGTTGAGGATACAGCAAATCCGCACATGAACTCTGAGTCCAATACTACCGCTAAAACGCAAACATCGGATGAGCTAACGCAAATTTCTGATTTGGTGAATGAAAAGTTCTCACAGCTTATTAATGATCAAATGATTAAAGTCTCCAGCAATGAACTTTGGTTGCAAATTGAATTGAACGACAGCATTTTGTTTTCGTCAGGCGGTGTTGAAACCAGTGCACAAGCACAAGTAATTTTTACCGAAATTGCCAACATATTGAAGAGTTATCAAAATCCCATTCAAGTTGAAGGCTTTACCGACAATGTTCCCATCAAAAATTCCCGCTACCCCACTAACTGGGAGTTATCGTCAGCCCGTGCGACGGAAATAGTAAAATTTCTCGCCAGTAAAGGGGTTGCTCCAGAACGCTTAGCCGCGGTGGGCTATGGGGAATTTCAACCATTGGCTTCAAATGACACGGAAGTAGGGCGAGCGCAAAACCGTCGAGTTGCGGTCATGATTGCAAAACGAAAAATGGATAGACCTAAAGCAACGGTAACTCAAATTCAGTGACACGGGTGTTTAGCTTTCTTAGATAAACTAAGCTCAGTTGATCAGAAATAGTGTTGGTGTGGCTAATGTAATAGCCTTGGGTTGTGTAAAGTCGAATATTGTTTTTGCTTTTGCTACCCGTGAATAATTCAAATATTTCAGCCTGCGAAAATTCCTGCTCTATCTCCCGCAATAACCCAGAGCCTATTCCCTGCTTTTGAAAGCTCGGATGTACAATCAATCGACCTATATGGCAAATATTATTGATAAGTTTTGCCCGTACTGAACCTATTATGGTTCCACTATAAGCGGCTTTTAACAAAGTGAATTGTAGAAACTCTTGTTCTAGAGCTTCAAGTGTTTGAGTTAAGGGTGGTAGTGACCAATTATCGTAAAGCTTTGCTTCGCATTCATATGCAAGCTTTTGAAGAATAATAATTTCTTTGCAATCTGCCAAATTTGCTTTAGATATTTTCAAATGACTGATCATAAATGATAAATATACTTGCCCGATAAGCTTTGAATTTAAGTCGACTTACACAGAGGTTGTAAAAGGTTTTAGATAAATGTCAGGCTGGATTATTTCCATGCTCCAGTCAGGGTGAGCCAAATTATTAAAGCCAAATTTCCGGTAGAGCGACTGAGCACCGTTCGTAACTAAAGAGAAGCGCCTAAGGCCTTGTAGTTGTGGGTGGCGCAGAATGCTTTCAATTATGAGTTTGCTTAAACCTTTGCCTCTATGCTCCTCTGCAATAAATACATCTGCAAGATAAGCATAAGTTGCTTTGTCAGTAATTACTCTGGCAAAGCCGACTTGCTCATTTGTGTTAGAAAAAACGCCAAAACACATGGAGTTTTGTATGGCAGTTTCAAGTATTTTGCTGGGAATGTTTTTAGCCCAGTAGCTTGAGGAAATGAATGCATGAATTTTTTTGAAATCCATGTCATCGTAATTGGAGCTTATTTTGTAGTCTTTGATCAATTCGTAACCCCCGCAATCAATTAAGAATTGTACCCTTCGAAAAGGTCTTGCTTTCACCTATCAAACTCACATATTCCTGATAAACCCCCAGCTCCAGAAACCCGCGACGCTCAGATAATTGTTCGGCACGCAAAGACGATTTACCCAATTTTTTACTCCATAAAATCGCGAGGCTGCAATGCGCAGAACCTGTAACGGGGTCTTCATTAATGCCAAGGCGGGGAGCGAAAAAGCGCGATACAAAATCACGGTCCGCGTTTTTTCCTGGGCCCGTGATAATTACGCCGCGTGTTTCAATTTTGGCGAGCTTGTCGAGCTCCGGTGTATAGCTTAATACCTCATCTTCGTGCGCCAGCTCCACAATAATATCTTCACCTGCCTGATAAGCCGCGACTATGTTCAGATTGAGCTCTTTAATACCTACATTTTCTGAATGTAAATAAATGCGGCTGAACAATCTTGGTTCAACTTTGGGAAACTGCAATGCAATCGTTTGCTCATAAACTTTCGCGGTTAGCTTTCCGCTCAGAGTAGAAAATACAAATTCCGTATGTGGTAATTTTAATTCCTGCGCAAGTACGTGCGTTGACGCAAGGGTCGCGTGGCCACAGAGCGCTACTTCGCACTTAGGTGTAAACCAGCGCAATTTCCATTGGTTATTGTGCTCATGCCACAAGAATGCCGTTTCAGACAAGTTAAATTCAGCAGCTATTTTTTGCAGCAAATCATCAGGCTTGGGTTCATCCAACATGCACACAGCTGCGGGGTTTCCACTAAAAGAATTTTTGGTAAAAGCGTCCACCACAAAAAAAGGTAAGTGTTGGTTGTGCGTCATTGCAAACTCCTGTGAATTTCCGCCGCCTTAGAATGTTGTCTTGCAAGACAACGAACTGATGAGGGCAGATTAATCTTGCATGCCCTAGGTGTACAGATTTACAATTTTTAAATTAAACCAGTACAGATTAAATTTGAAAAATCTGTACTGGTTGATCTATTAGGCTTCTGTATTGGTCATCAATAAGTGTTGGGGTTATGTTATGGGCAATCTTTATCACCAGCTTGCATCTGAAATTATCTCCCAGATTGAATCGGGAATTTACAAGGTTGGCGATAAATTGCCTGGGGTGCGCGTCGCAAGTACTCAGCGCGGGGTGAGCGCGGCTACTGTGGTATCGGCCTATAACGAATTGTTGAATGGAGGTTATATTGAATCCCGTCCACGCTCTGGGTTTTATGTGAATAAATTGGCGTCTAAGGAAATGGAGTTGCCAGAAATCACTCAGCATAAAATGATTCCGCGAGACGTTGTTGACCAACAAATGATCCTGGAACTTTTTCACCAAATTCAGGAGGGTGCAGACGTTAACTTGGGCGGAGCCGTTCCAGACGTAAAAGTGCTACCAACCTCTATGGTGGAAAAATCAATCGTTAAAATGGCGCGCTTGGAGCGTCTTAACGTGTGCTCTTACGAATCGTATGCGCGGGGTAATTTGGGGTTGCGCCAGCAGATCGCTAAGCGCATGGCTTTATTAGGTTGCCAGTTAAATGTTGATGACATTGTCATTACCAATGGTTGCCAAGAGGCCTTACTGCTCTCGCTTAAAGCAGTGACTAAAGCGGGAGATTACATTGCTATTGAATCCCCCAGTTATTACGGACTCATGCAAATTATTCAGCATTTAGGTTTGCAAGCAATTGAAATTCCCACCGATCCCGTGGAAGGAATTTCGCTGGATGCTTTGCAATTGGCAATGGAACATTGGCCCATTAAAGCATGCTTGGTCGTTTCCAATTTCAGTAATCCATTGGGTGCAAGCCTTTCAGAATCTAAAAAGAAATCTCTAACAACGCTGTGCCGAAAATACAAAGTCAGTTTGGTAGAAGACGATATCTACGGCGATTTAGCCTTTGGCCATCAAAGGCCCAGTGTATGTAAGCGGTTTGATGAAAAAGTTATTTACTGTTCGTCATTCTCTAAAACCCTTGCACCGGGTTTGCGAGTTGGTTGGGTGGCTTCGCGTCAAATAGCGTCGGTAGTCGGGCAGTTAAAGTTTATGAGTAGTATGTCTTGTCCCACCATTGTTCAGTATGCGGCGGCAGACATTTTAAAAAGCGGCAAATACGAGCGTCACTTAAGAAGCATGCGCATTCAACTTGCTAAGAGCATGCATGAACTTGTAGTGGCGATTGAGCGCTACTTCCCAGCGGGAACTCGAATTACCCAACCACAAGGCGGTTATGTTTTATGGGTGGAGTTACCCACCGAAAATTTAGGAACTAAGAATTTTGATACCTACACTCTGACTTTGCGTTTACTGGAGGAAAGAATTGGCATCACGCCGGGGAAAATTTTTACCACCACCCAAAAATACAAAAATTGCCTACGCCTTTCGTCGGGTGGGTTATGGACTGCGCAAAAAGAACGGGCTTTAAAGCGAGTGGGTGAGCTTATTAAACATGCCTATAAGAATTAGGCGGCAACAACCATATAGGCACAAACATTGCTGAATAGCAGTTATAGGCTTGCGTATACGTGCAGCAAGCCTAAACTGACATCTGCTTTTCGCTGAGGAATAGGTAAGTGCGTGTAATAACCGTAGCCAATCAAAAGGGTGGTGTGGGCAAAACAACCACCAGTGTAGCGCTTGGAGGCATTGCTTCCTCGCTCGGCTACCGCGTTTTGCTTATGGATATTGATCCTCACGGCTCGCTGAGTACTTATTTTCGCCAAGACCCAGACACCACGGAATTAAGCTCTTACACCCTCTTTCAAGAGCGGAAAGAACTTACCGCCGCAAGTGTAAAACGGTTAATTCGTGCCACTGATTACCCCAATCTGGATGTGTTGCCATCGTCAACGGCCTTGGCAACCTTGGAGCGCCAAGCAATTGGTCAGGATGGGATGGGGCTGGTAATTAGCCGCTCGCTTTCATTCATTTACGATGATTACGATTTTGTGTTTATCGATACGCCACCTTTATTAGGCGTGTTGATGATCAATGCTCTTGCCGCTTGCCAGCATTTAGTTATCCCCGTGCAAACCGAGTTTTTGGCGCTCAAGGGTTTAGAGCGGATGGTGAACACCTTAAAAATGATGAGCCGTTCGCGCAAAAAAGCCTTGGAATATACGATTTTGCCGTTGATGTACGACCGCCGAACTCAAGCCTCCGTGACTAGTTTGCGTACTATCCGTAATACCTACCTGGAAGAAGTTTGGCCTGGCCATATTCCTGTTGATACCAAATTTCGGGATGCCAGCCGCGCAGGTGTTCCTCCGCACTTGTTCGATGAAACTGCTCGCGGTGTAGATGCCTACAAATCTCTGTTTAAATTTCTTATGCAGAAGTTTTCAGCCGAAGATGCACGTTTGGCGGCGGGTGGGTTGTGAGTGATATAAAAAATCCGTTTGATAGTTTGCAAGACTACTTTGATGACTTGCTGCCATCGGAGGACCTTATACCTGCACCAAATGCACAGGTGTCAGACTCTTTTGTAAAACCTGCAGAAAAACCACCTATTGCTCAGCGCGCGGTTGTGCGCAAAGCTGTTCCCAAAGCAGTGCCAGAATTCGCTGAGCCCGATGCCGTCAGGAAAGAAAAGCTGCAAAAGTTATTGAGCAGTGCCCAACCTAAAATCGCCGTTGCGCCCATCGTAAAAGTCGCGCCTGTTGAAGTTGTCGCGCAACCTCAAACGACTTTCGTTAACGATCCCAGTGAAATTCAGGAATGGGTGATCGAAACTGCAGCACCGATTGTGGATGCGCAACCTATTCTTGAAACACCGGCGGTTGTCGAAGCCGAGACGACCAGCTTTAAAGTTCCCGGGTTAGAGTGGATGCCCAATGGTTTGCCGCAATGGGCTCAATCGCGTTTTGATGTGTTGCTGTTCAAGGTGGCTGGATTAACACTGGCAGTTCCCCTTATTTCCTTGGGCCAAATTCAGCCTATTACAGATGAACTGGCACCTCTCTTTGGTCAAGCGGATTGGTTCATGGGTTTCCAGCCCACTCCGCAAGGCAAAATCCGTACTGTGAATACCGCAAAGTTTGTAATGCCGGAGCGCTACGACGAAAGCTTCGTCAAAAATGCCAAATATGTGGTTTCCATTAATGGCGTTCCTTGGGGTTTGGCCGTGGATTCTGTCAACCAACCCATAAGTCTTATGCCGGACGAAGTGAAATGGCGCAGTGACCGCTCCAAGCGCCCATGGCTTGCGGGAACCGTTAAAGAGCATATGTGCGCTTTGCTGGATATTCCTATGATTGGTCAGATGCTAATGGAGGCCGATAAGAACCTAACGAAAAGTCGCGCCTAATGAAAAGTAGGTGCCTAGCCTAGCGAAAAATAGGTGCCAAAACTGGCGGAGCAAGCAGCCTCGGCTATAGTTATAACAATTATCCACATTGTGGATTTTGCGCATGTATAAAGGCTACGCCCTTGAGGAAATTTCTATGGCCAATGATGTAGTAAAGAATAAAAGCACTGACGATCCAGTCCTACAGTGGGTTACCTTCCGTTTAGATGGCGAGACCTATGGCATTAATGTAATGCAGGTACAGGAAGTGTTACGTTACACCGAAATTGCACCTGTGCCCGGCGCACCTTCTTATGTGTTGGGGATCATCAATTTGCGCGGTAATGTGGTGACAGTGATTGATACCCGCCACAGATTCAACTTACCCAGCGGTGAAATCACCGACAATACCCGAATTGTTATCATCGAAACAGACCGCCATGTGATAGGCATATTGGTTGATAGCGTGGCTGAAGTGGTTTACCTGCGTCAATCCGAAATTGAAATGGCACCTAATGTTGGTAATGAAGAATCAGCCAAGTTTATCCAAGGCGTTTGCCACAAAAACAATGAACTGTTGATTTTGATTGAGCTGAACAAGCTTCTGACCAGTGAAGAATGGAACGAGCTGGAAGACGTTTAATATTCCTCAATCGTTTTTAAAATCCTCGCGCAAGCGAGGATTTTCCCTCCTGATTTAACAATCACTCCTTTTGCAGTATGATCTAGCCCAACTTCACACGGACTTTTGTCGAGATTCCCATGCAACTCACACCGCTAGAAATAGGGTTGGTTATTACTCTCTTTATCAGTATTGTGGCTTTGATTATTGCCATAAAAGGCTTGCGCATGGCGCGTTCCCAGCAGGATCACACCGAAAAATTAATCCAGAAACTCTCGCGTGAACTATCGGTTTCCAACAGCGGTTCGGTTGGAATGGGGCAGCGTTTACTTGCGATGGAAAAACGTTTGCAAGAAGAACCGCAAAAATCCGATCAGAAGATTGATTACTACAATGACGACGATTTTCAACCTTACTCACAAGCAGCTCAATTATTTAAAATGGGGTTGGATGCTGAAGAGGTTGCTCGCCGTTGTGGTTTGTCCCGCGCGGAAGCCTCGTTAATTCAAATGATGCAAACCAAATCCGATATTAAATAAGTCCCATACGTTGTAATAGCCACAATCCTGCCGTGACGGTTAGCATTGAACCCAATGTCGTTTGCACAATAATATTGGCAGCTAATTTGGTGTTGCCATTCATCGCTTGCACCATCACAAAGCTGATTGTTGCAGTGGGTGATGCCGCTAATAAAAATAAAATCGCCAAACTTTCACCGCGAACACCCAGTGCAATGGCAATTCCGCAAGCAATGATTGGCGACAAGAATAGTTTCCATGCAGTTGCGCTTAAGGTTGCTGAGTCAAAGGTGGTGAAGCTCGAAATATCCAATGCCCCACCGATGCAGATTAAGGCTAACGGTAAAACCATCTGACTTAAGTATTTTCCGCTGTCTAATAAAACGCTGGGTATGGAAAGATTGGTGGCGTTCATCAGCAATCCTAAAAAAATCGCAAAGATCAGCGGATTTTTTGCGATACCAATTAACGTAGGTTTGAGCGAACTATTTGCGGGGTGCAAGCTTCGGTTGAGCACATAAACTGAGAGCATATTGTAAACAACCACTGTCATAGCAACGGGCAGAGCAGCAATAGCCAATCCGTGATCGCCATAAGCTTTTGCGCAAAATGCCAAACCTAAAATGACTAAATTTCCACGAAAAACACCTTGGATAAACACACCTTCATCGCGCGTGTCTTCACAATGCCAATGCGCGGTTAATAAACTTCCAACAAACACAATCGCTGTCATTGCACTAAACGCAATTAATACCTTTGCATCTGCCATTTCACCAAAGTGCGCTGTAGCGCAGGTGGTAAATAACATCACGGGAAGACCAATGTTATAAACTAATTGCGATGCGACTTTGATAAAGTCATCCGTAATCATAGTTTTGCGTTTTAAGATAATGCCTAAAAGCAACATCAAAAAAATGGGCGCAGTCACTGAGAAGGCGAAACGTAGAGTGTCAAGTGAGGAATCGATAATCACAGCGGTCTCGTTAATAAAAATTTAGCGTCAATCTTTTGGGTGGCGCATTGGTGTGATTTTCATACGCTAGATTTATTTGGGAATCGTCATCCTCGCGTAGCGGGGATCCATCTCTTGATTTTTAGAGTACAAAGTAAAGGCTGGATCCCCGCTACGCGAGGATGACAATCCCTACGTAAGTAGATCTTAAAGTTGTCAGCTTATTCTTTAACAAAAAATTAAGCCCAGCAAGGCTGGGCTTAATTCACGGAATAAAATCAGGGTTTAACTTTACTCAGGCACTTTTTCTTCATCCAGGAACTTACTCTTTATTCTGGTACCTTAAACGGAAAATAATTCTTCGCATTGTTAAAGCTAATATCCTGAATCATTTTGCCAACCATCTTGGTGTCGTTAGGTACTATGCCTTTTGCCATGTCGCGGCCAAACATTCCACACAAAATGCGGCGGAAATATTCGTGGCGTGAGTAGCTTAAAAAGCTACGGCTATCGGTCAGCATACCTACAAAACGGCTGATTAAACCTAATTGGCTTAGCGCTTCAATTTGGCGAGTCATGCCATCCATTTGATCCAAGAACCACCAGCCGCTGCCAAACTGAATTTTTCCTGCAGAAGAACCGTCTTGAAAGTTTCCAATCATGGTTCCAATCATTTCGTTATCGCGTGGGTTCAAATTATACAGAATGGTTTTGGCTAAACGGTTTTCGCTATCCAATCTACCCAAAAATTTGGCAAGTGGCTTTGCGTAGTTGTGATCGCCAATAGAATCAAAGCCTGTATCAGCACCAATAGTGCGGAATAATCGAGGGTTATTGTTGCGAATAGCGCCTATGTGAAATTGTTGTACCCAGCCTTTGGCGTGATCTTGAAATGCAAACTCAACCATCATTGCTGACTGAAACTTTTCAATTTCCACTGCGTTTAATTCATTTCCACCACGGATTTTGGTAAAAATAGTTTTGATTTCTGCTTCGGTGTAGTCGGCGGCATAAACGGTTTCTAAGCCGTGGTCAGACAAGCGACAGCCATTTTCGTGGAAATAGTCGTGGCGTTTATTAAGAGCTGCCATCAAATCATCAAAAGTGCTGATGTTGATATCCGCCACAGAGGCCAAACGATCAATGTATTTGTTGTAGGCTTCAGCGCTCTCAACAGCCATCGCGCGATCGGGGCGCCACGTTGGCAGCATTGCTGATTTGAATGAAGAATCAGCAGCGACTTTTTTGTGATGCGCCAAATCATGGATGGGGTCATCGGTTGTGCACACCATTTTTACATTGGCCTGCGTCATTAAACCGCGCGCGCTGAATTCCGGTGTGGCGAGTAATTCGTTACATTCGTCCCACGTGCGTTTCGCGTTGCTGCTATCTAACAAGCGGTCGGTAATACCAAAGGGTTTGCGCAATTCTAAATGCGTCCAATGGTAGAGCGGGTTGCGTAACGTGTAAGGAACCGTTGCACACCATTGTTCAAACTTCTCCCAATCGCTTGCATCGCCGGTACAGAAACGCTCTGAAATACCATTGGAGCGCATAGCGCGCCATTTGTAGTGGTCGCCAGCAAGCCAAACTTCGGTCAAATTGCGGAATTGTTTGTTGTCGCCAACTTGCTCGGGCGGCAGGTGGCAGTGGTAATCGATAATGGGCATTTGCTTGGCGTAGTTGTGGTACAGCTCTTTAGCTTGCTCAGTGTCGAGTAAAAAATCGTCATGAATAAAATTCATTCTCACAATTCCTCAGCGGATTTTATAAGGGAGGTTAGCCCGAAATTTGTTATTGAGGCGTGGTTAAATTCAAGTAAGTTGTGCTTGGGGCACGTGGTTGAATTAAACATAAGCCATTCTTCACACAGGCATTGCTCACAGTTGTGATATGCAGGTGAATTGCATTGAGGTATTTGACCGAGGGTGAACTGCCGTGGCAGGTTCGTTGTAATCTGGCGCTACTGCTATCTTGCAGCTGGTGCACAAGTTTACCGCCTGCCAGATGAAAATACCATTAGACAGGGTTAAATTTTGTAGGGCGCTAAAGTGAGCAAATTTGTGACTCTGAGCTATAGTCAAATAAATTGATTTGCCTGTTATTTGATCATTCAAGTCAACAAGTCCAGTACTCAGGAGCTGTTATGACCAAGCCCGTTGTGCATCACAATCCACTTTACGATTTATTGCGCGCAGAACAAGTTGCCGAGTTCAACCAACGCAAAGCCGCCGGCGAAGCCACCGAAGAACAGTTGCGTGGCGGTGATTTCCGCGGACTGGATTTGCGAGAGCTGGATGCCAGCGGATTGGATTTGCGCGATGCCTATTTTCGTGGCGCAGACTTGCGTGGCATAGATTTCCGTAATACTAATCTTGAAGGAGCTAGCTTTTGCCAAGCGCATATATCGGGCTGTTTCTTCCCGCACGAATTATCGGCGGATGAAATTCGATTGTCGTTTGATTTAGGGATTCGGGTTCGATATAGCGCGCATTAAAAAGGATTTTTCCTCGTTGCATCCTGTCCTCAAAGGGTAGGATACTTCCACACAAAAGTTGCATGTAAACTAGCCTGGCATTTGGTGTTGGCTGGTTTGCGCTCTTTTTCAGGTAAAAAATGGTTAAAGAACCCAGCCGAATTTTCTTAACCAGCTATGATTACAAACACGCTGCGACCATGGCTTTTCGCTCTCCTGAAGCCTTCATTGTTCCAGCTAACCCTTTTCTAATAGTCACTCAAACTCTTTGAGGAAATAATTATGGGATTCCCGAAAAAAATCAGCGCATTGGCAATGGCCATTGCATTCGCGTCAACCGTTCCTTCTTTTGCTGCGGATGCACCTGCATCTGACACAAAAAAAGCCGGAACCGAAGCGCCAAAAGCCTGGATGAATAAAAAGCTCGCCCCGGAGCAACGCGCTGATTTGGTATTAAAGCAAATGACCATGGATGAAAAACTCAAATTGGTCTTTGGCTACTTTGGTACAGATGCGCCTTGGAAAAATTTCAAACGCCCAGTTGAATCTATTACCCAATCTGCAGGTTTCGTTTACGGCGTTCCGCGTTTAGGTATTCCGCACTTGTGGGAAGCTGATGCGGGCGTGGGTGTGGCCAGCCAAGGTGGCCCAGATGTTCGTGGCGCGACAGCCTTGCCTTCCGGTATTGCGACAGCCGCAACCTGGGACTTAAAAACAGCTTACGCAGGCGGTGCCATGATTGGTTCTGAATCTCGCGCGTTTGGCTTCAATGTGCAGTTGGCTGGTGGTGTAAACATCATGCGCGAACCGCGTAACGGCCGTAACTTTGAATACGGCGGTGAAGATCCCTTGCTGTCCGGTAAAATTGTGGGCGCCCAGATCGCTGGTATTCAATCAAACAATATCGTCTCAACCTTGAAGCATTACGCATTCAATAATCAGGAAACCAACCGTTTCAGCTTGGATGCAAAAATTGATGATGCTTCTGCAAGAATGTCTGACTTGCTTGCTTTGCAAATTGCTAAAGAAGAGGGTAACCCTGGTTCAGTAATGTGTTCCTACAACCGCGTTAACGGTTTTTACGCGTGCGAAAGTGATTACTTGTTAAATGAGGTGTTGAAGAAAGACTGGGGTTTCAAAGGCTGGGTAATGTCTGACTGGGGCGCGACTCATAGTACAGTTCCTGCAGCCAACAACGGGTTGGATCAACAGTCTGGTATTCCGTTCGATCATTCAGAATACTTTGGCGCTGCCTTGAAAGAAGCTGTGCAAAATGGTTGGGTAACTGAAGCGCGTTTGGATGATATGGTGCGTCGCGTATTGCACCCGATGTTTGAGTTTGGTTTGGTCGATAATCCGGTTTCACCCAACGTCAAATCCATTAATTTTAAGGCTAACGGTCTTATTTCCCAGAAAGACGCTGAAGAAAGTATTGTGCTTTTAAAGAACGATGCCAACTTGTTACCAATGGCTAAGTTCTACAAGAAAATTGCGGTAATTGGCTCCCATGCCGATGTAGGTGTTTTATCAGGTGGTGGCTCCTCTCAGGTATATCCGGTGGGTGGAGCAGCGTTTAAAGGTGGCCCAGCTGCATTCCCTGGCCCAATGCTTTACTACCCATCATCCCCGTTGAAAGCGGTTCAGGCGCGTGCGCTTGAATCCAAAATTACCTACAACGACGGTACCGATGCAAAATCAGCCGCCGCCTTGGCTGCCGAGAGCGACATAGTATTGGTGTTTGTTAACCAATGGACTGCTGAGTCTGTTGACGCGCCAAATCTATCCTTGCCAGATAAGCAAGACGATTTGGTTAGCGCCGTCGCCAAAGCAAATTCAAAAACCGTTGTTGTATTGCAAACGGGCGGCCCAGTACTTATGCCTTGGCTTTCAAGCGTGGGCGCCGTGCTTGAAGCTTGGTACCCAGGCTCCAACGGTGGCGAAGCCATAGCTCGCGTATTGTTTGGTGAGGTGAACCCATCAGGCCATTTGCCAGCTACTTTCCCTGCGTCCGAATCTCAATTGCCACGCCCTGTGTTGGATGGCTACCCAGAAGTGAAAGATGCCCGCATTACTGTGAATTACCACGAAGGCGCTGCAGTAGGTTACAAGTGGTTCGATTTGAAAGGGCACAAGCCTCTTTTCCCATTCGGCTATGGCTTGTCTTACTCAGACTTCGCTTTAAGTGATCTGAAAGCAGACGTGAAAAATGGTCTATTGAACGCGAGCTTCTCTGTCAAAAACACTGGCGCTGTTGCGGGCAAAGAAGTGGCGCAAGTTTACGTTGCTCCTGTTACCGCCAAGTGGGAATCGCCCAAACGTTTGGGTGGCTTCCAAAAGGTAGACTTGAAGCCAGGCGCGAGTACAAAAGCGAGTGTGACTGTAGATCCACGTTTACTGGGTATGTATGACAGTTCATCAAAAACGTGGAAAATTGCCGAGGGCGATTACAAGGTGATTCTTGCTTCTCATGCTATGGATGCAAAAGCCACTAGCGTAACCGTTCATTTGCCGGCGGCTACTGTTGATATGCACGGCAAACTTGTGAAATAAGCTTTCTCTGCTTAACTAAGAAGGCCAAATCTCAAAAGGGTTTGGCCTTTTTTTATGTCGTAAATTTCTGTTAACTTGTATGACAATAATATTTTAGCAGGTATGATTAGCGCTGCTATCGAGCGGGTCACGAGGCAATAACAAGAATCTTAAGAGGTATTTCCTATGGTAAAACTCAATTTGCGCTTGGCAGTCGCAAGCATCGGATTAGTTGCGGCAAGCGCCTTTGCTGCCGATAAAGTTGAAATAACGGTAGACGCCCAAAAGCCGGGTCCTGTTATCAATAAAAATGTGTATGGTCAATTTGCTGAGCATCTTGGTGCAGGTATTTACGGTGGTCTTTGGGTTGGTACAGACTCTAAAATCCCTAACACCAGAGGTTGGCGTAACGACGTTGTTGGCGCGTTGAAGAGTTTGAAAGTACCTCTGGTTCGTTGGCCCGGTGGTTGTTTTGCGGATGAATACCATTGGCGTGAAGGCATTGGCCCACGTAACCAACGCCCAGTAAAAGTGAATACTAACTGGGGTGGAGTAGAAGAAAGCAATGCGGTAGGTACGCATGAGTTTTTTGACTTGGCAGAAATGCTGGGTGCAGAAACTTACATCAACGGTAACTTGGGCACAGGCTCTCCGCAAGAAATGGCGGAATGGTTGGAGTATATGACTGGCGAGAGCAAGTCTACTCTGGCTGAAATGCGCCGCAAAAACGGTCGTGACAAGCCATTCAAAGTTGACTACTTCACCATCGGCAATGAGGCTTGGGGTTGCGGCGGTAATATGACGCCAGAGCATTACACCAACCTTTACAAACAAACCGCTGCATTCTTGAAAACGCCTAAGCACAACACGCCAAAACTAGTGGCGAGTGGTGGTACGACCGGTCATGAAACATGGACAGAGTACTTGAGCGCGAACGTAACTCCGACGTGGAGTTTGCGTATGGATGCCATTAGCTTCCATTACTACACTTTGCCAACGAACGATTGGAAAGTGAAAGGTTTAGCTACAGGCTTCCCAGAGAAAGAGTGGATTTCTACTTTCAAAGAAACATTGAAAATGGACGGCTTTATCTCTGATGCGAAAAAGACATTAGACAAAAACGATCCTGCGAAGAAAATTGGTTTCTATGTTGATGAGTGGGGTACTTGGTACGACGTAGAGCCCGGCACCAACGAAGGTTTCTTGTATCAACAAAACAGTTTGCGTGACGCCTTGGTTGCGGCAACTAACTTCAATATTTTCCATAAGTATGCAGACCGCGTACATATGACCAATATTGCACAAATGGTTAACGTGCTGCAGGCGATGATCTTAACCAAAGACGACAAAATGATTTTGACTCCTACTTACCATGCGTTTGATATGTACAAACCATTCCAGGATGCAACTTCATTGCCAACCAATATTACGCGCAACACCACCTACACATTAGGTGACGTAAGTGTTCCAGGTGTTAACGTATCTGCAGCACGCGGTAAAGATGGAAAAGTGTACGTAGCGTTGGTGAACACCAATCCAAAAGAAGCAGTAGATGTATTGGTGAATGTTGAAGGCACAAAAGTATCAGGTGCAAAAGGTCGTGTTTTAACATCGCAAATAATGGATGCGCATAACACCTTTGAAAAGCCTGAGGTTATTAAGCCAGCTCCATTTACGGCATCAGCTAAAGATGGCAAGTTGAGTGTGAAGCTGCCAGCTAAATCTGTTGTGGTTGTTGCAGCAGAATAAAATTAGCGAATAGCTTAAATAAAAAGGGGATTGTAAAATCCCCTTTTTTATGCTTTCAATTTAAATGTCGAAAAAATTAATCTGTCGTTGTTTAGATTAAAACAAATCTTCAATTGATAAATAACGTTCGCCGGTATCGTAACTGAAAATAAGTACTCGGCTTCCTACTGGTATTTCGTCTTGCTTTTGTGCAAGTGCAGCTAAGCTGGCACCGGAAGAAATTCCCACAAAAATCCCTTCTTTTAGCGCACTTTGGCGCGCCATTTCAAATGAACTTTCTTCGCTTACCAAAATAGTGCCATCCAGCGTGGCACGATTCAGTACTTGCGGAATAAAACCGGCACCAATGCCTTGTAAGCGGTGTGGGCCTTTTTCGCCACCGCTGATGACGGGTGATTTTTCTGGCTCAACTGCAAAGGTTTTAAGATTGGGAAATTTGCGCTTCAAGACTTCGCTGCAGCCAGTAATGTGTCCGCCAGTGCCTACACCAGTAATTAAATAATCTATGCCTTCAGGAAAGTCCGAAAGAATTTCTTGTGCAGTAGTGTTGCGGTGAACTTCCGCATTGGCTTCGTTCATAAATTGCTGTGGAATCCATGAATGATTATGTTCCGCTGCCAATTCATTTGCTTTGGCAATGGCGCCGCCCATGCCTAATTCTTTTGCGGTTAAAACTAATTCCGCACCGTATGCTTTCATCAATTTGCGGCGTTCAATTGACATGGACTCAGGCATAGTCAAAATTAAGCGGTAACCTTTTACTGCGCATACTAGTGCTAAACCTATACCCGTGTTACCAGAGGTCGGTTCAATAATGACAGAGTCTTTATTGATGAGGCCTCGAGCCTCTGCGTCCTCAACCATCGCCAAAGCGATGCGGTCTTTAATGCTGCTGCCTGGATTAAAGCGTTCAACTTTCATCCACACTTCAATATCTTTACGAAATAAATTATTGATGCGTACGTGCGGGGTGTTACCAATGGTTTGTAAAATATTGTCAGCTTTCATTGTTAGCATCCTGAAAATAAAGAGATTAATCCAAACGCTTTTTAAACCGTTTTGCTGCGACAATCAAGCCTGGTAGCGTAAAGCTATAAAGCCAGAGCAAATCGCGCCATAAAGAAGTAACTTCCGTTGCGTGCAAAACAATTCCATGAATCAGGCGAATATAATGGTTTGGTAGCCAATGCTCAGCATTCCACAGTGCTCTGACGAGCATTACTACAAAAGAGAACATGAAAATCGATAAATGAATGGAGGGCAATTGTGTTGAGTTCCGAGGTTGCCCTACAGCTAATAGTTACTGCGGCCACCACATGCGCTAACCAAGCTAAAAAGACAAATCACGCTGGTGTTGTTATTCGTCTGTGTTTCCGCTGGGTTTACTGGGTTTCATGCTGTACTTGTGGCTATAATAATCCTAATTCTGCCTTAGTCTGGCGATTCTAATAATCAACTCTTTGTGAGAAACAATGACTTCCTTCTCTGTAATAGGCCTTATTGGTCACCTCCACAATGAACGCGCGACTTATTCGCTTAAGCGTTTGATCAGCTTTCTACAAAAGCGCAATGTGGAATTTGTTTTGGAGCAAGAAACAGCGGGTTTGTTGGCGGATGACCCCATGTTTCAAGCTGCACATAAAATTGTGGATGTAGACGCTTTAGGTGCCTTATGCGATTTGGTGATTGTTGTGGGGGGAGACGGAAGCTTGCTTCGCGGCGCACGTGCGTTGGCGAAACATAATGTACCTTTGTTAGGTGTGAACCGTGGTCGGCTTGGCTTTTTAACCGACATTATGCCGGAAGAAATTGAAATTAAAGTCGATGAAGTTTTATCGGGCAAATTCACATTAGAAGAACGCTTTTTGTTGGATATGTCCATTCAACATTTGGGGGAAACTGTTGCATCAGGCGAAGCCCTAAACGAAGTGGTATTGCACCCGGGTCAATTTGTTCACATGCTTCAATACGAAATTTATGTGGACGGTTATTTTGTAACAACGCAATCATCGGACGGTATTATTGTGTCCACGCCAACCGGCTCAACAGCCTATTCTTTAAGTGGTGGTGGGCCGCTTTTACATCCTAAGCTAGATGCAATTGCGCTGGTGCCAATGAATCCCCACACATTAAGCAGCCGCCCAATGGTAGTAGCTGGAGATAGCCACATTATGATTCGCGTGGGTGAACACAGCCGCGCAATTCCCATGATTTCTTGCGATGGTCACAATCATTTTGAAATGACTATGGGTGATGAAATTCATATCTCCAAAAAAACACACCTGTTAAAACTTTTGCATCCTGCTGAGTACAATTTTTACGAACGTTGCCGTACAAAATTGGGGTGGGGTGGTCATTTGCTTGATAGCTAGCCTATGCCAAATTTGTACACCCATGAAAGCCTGCCACCAGTTGAAGGTTACGACCTAATTGGCGACGTTCATGGCTGTGCAAAAACCTTGGAGCGTTTACTGCAAAAGTTAGGTTACAGAAAAGTTCAAGGTGTTTATCAGCATGCTAAGCGACGCGTTGTTTTTTTAGGCGATATTCTCGACCGCGGCCCTCACATTCGAGAAGCCATGCAAATTGTGCATGGCATGGTGGAGAAGGGTAGTGCGCATATTGTACTCGGCAATCACGAATACAACGCTATTACTTACTTTACAAAAGCCCTAAGTCATCGCACTCATCAATTTGAATATCTGCGCCCTCATACGTCGGCTAACGCAAGATTGATTGCCGAAACGCTCGAACAATATGCAAATTATCCTCACGATTGGAAAGAGATATTAAGGTGGTTAAGGTCTATTCCCCTATTTATGGAGCTGGGGCATGAAATGCATAAAAATGCATTTCGTGTAGTACACGCTTGTTGGGATCACCGCGTTATTGCGCAACATAAAGCGGTTTTTGGCGATGGCCGTTTCGATGAAAATTTTTTACATCAAAGTGTGCTTAATCACACGCCGGAATCAACTGCTACCCAGTTGTTAACGCGCGGGGTTGTGTTTCCGTTGCCCGATGGTGTTAAGGTAATTACGCAGGATGGTTATACACGGAGCACCTTTCGAACAAAATTTTGGGTAGATGAGGCAAAAACCTACGGTGACTTACTTTTTCAGCCCGATCCCATACCTGATGAAATAGCATCCCTACCAATATCGCGAGATCACCGCGAAACTATGGTTCGTTATGGGCAAGATGAGCCACCATTATTTGTGGGGCATTATTGGCTCAAAGGCAAGCCCAAACCCATTACGAATAATATCGCCTGTCTGGATTACAGTGCGGTAAAATACGGGCGGTTGGTAGCCTACAGAATGGATGGCGAGCAGCAACTTCACCCCAAAAAATTTGTGTGGGAATATGTTGATCCTTAGCGCTACGGGCGCGTATTAGTTAGCGAGATTATTGTGGATTGGATTGTTGTTAAAAAATTTCCGCTAACCACGGATTTAAGCCACGTTACTGGTTTTCTGCGTGAGCGAGCCATTTCTCACCGAATTTATGAAGAGGCTGGTGAGCAAGTGCTCGCTGTAAATGACCCGCGAATGGTTGCTCCTATCGCACAATTTTTAGAAGATGTTGCCCAAGGCAGATTGGTAATTTCCCAAGAAGAAAATCCGCAAAATGTGGAGGTCGACAACGGATCTCCTACATTAATCGACCAAATAAAAATGGCGCCTGTAAGCCTTATTCTCATTTTGCTCAGTGCGCTCGGAGGGCTTTTGGTCGCGCTCGATTCTGATCGCAACCTTGTGCGGTTGTTTAGTTTTCAAGATATGGAGGCCTATGCATTCTTGCCTTTTAGTGTTTCGTTAAAGGCTGGTGAAATTTGGCGTTTTATCACGCCAGCTTTTTTGCATTTTGGTTTTTTACATGTACTTTTCAATAGTTTGTGGATGTGGGATTTAGGTCGCCGTTTAGAGTTTCTTCTAGGGAAAAAGAATTATTTTTTGTTTTTTATATTTACCGCCACAGTATCCAATATTGCCCAATACCGTTGGGCAGCAGACACAATGTTTGGTGGTATGTCTGGTGTTGTTTATGCGCTGGTGGGATTTATCATTGTCAGCCAGAGGTTGTCTCCAAATAAGTTAACGGCTGTACCCGCATCGGTCTTAGGGTTCATGTTGTTTTGGTTGGTGCTGTGTATGTCGGGCGCTGTTGATTATTTTATTGGCGGTAGTGTTGCAAACGCCGCCCACGTTGGTGGATTACTCGCTGGTGCTGCTTATGCAGCACTGACAGTTAAAAAAACGTCCACACAGAATTAAGAGAGTTCTCCATGGATTTAAAACAGTTGTTAAACGCGATCACGCCTGAGATATATGAAAATTTAAAAGCCGCCGTGGAATTAGGGAAATGGGCGGATGGAAATAAGCTGACCAGCGATCAGCGCCAATTGTGTATGCAGGCGGTGATTGCCTACGAGCATAAGCATTTGCCAGCAGAACAACACACCGGTTATATCCCCCCGGAGCCACACACATTTTGCGGCGATGATCATGATCACGCTGAAACTGAAAAACCTATTAAATGGGTTGAGTAATACTTAAGGAATTTTTATGACTGTTATAGAGCAAGCGCCTAAAGCTATTTATTTAAAAGATTACCGGGCTCCGGATTATTTAATTGAAAAAACAGAGTTACATTTTGATATTTATGACGGGTACACACTGGTTACCTCTACATTAACACTGCATTCAAATCCATCAACCACTGCAGCTTCGCAGTTAACTTTGCACGGCTCCGATGTAGAGTTGATATCCCTTTCTATCGATGGAAAGTCGCTAACAACTAACGACTATGAATTTGCTGAAGAAACCCTCACCATTAAAAATACTCCTACCCAATTTTTATTAAGCTGTGTTACCAGAATATATCCAGAAAAGAATACCTCGCTGGAAGGGCTCTACAAATCCCGCAGCATGTATTGCACGCAATGTGAGGCAGAAGGCTTTAGAAAAATTACTTATTATCTGGATCGTCCAGATGTCATGAGTGAATTCACTACAACAGTAGCCGCCGATAAAAAATTTCCCGTACTTCTTTCTAATGGAAATTTAATCAATCAGGGCGATCTTGATAGCAATCGACACTTTGCGACGTGGCACGATCCTTTTAAGAAGCCTGCTTATTTGTTTGCCTTGGTGGCGGGCGATTTGGCCAATATAGAAGATACATTTATAACCTGTTCCAAGCGTGAAGTTACGCTCAAAATTTACGTTGAGCCAAAAGATCTGGATAAATGCGACCACGCTATGACCTCGCTAAAAAATTCCATGCGTTGGGATGAGCAAGTTTACGGTCGTGAATACGATCTCGATATTTTTATGATCGTTGCGGTTGATGATTTCAATATGGGGGCTATGGAAAACAAAGGACTGAATATCTTCAATACCTCTTGCGTGTTAGCAAAACCAGAAACAACAACTGACGCGGGCTTTCAGCGAGTTGAAGGTGTTGTCGCGCATGAGTACTTTCATAACTGGACGGGCAACCGCGTAACCTGCCGTGATTGGTTTCAATTAAGCTTGAAAGAAGGTTTTACGGTTTACCGCGATTCAGAATTCTCTGCGGATATGGGCTCGCGTACGGTAAAGCGTGTAGAAGATGTGAGTTTGTTGCGAACGCTTCAATTTGCTGAAGACGCAGGCCCTATGGCTCACCCCATTCGGCCAGAGTCCTACATTGAAATTTCTAATTTCTACACCATGACAATTTATGAAAAAGGTGCAGAAATTGTTCGCATGTTGGCGAATTTGTTAGGTAAAGATAATTTCCGCAAAGGCACGGATTTGTATTTCGAGCGCCACGATGGTCAAGCTGTTACCACAGAAGATTTTGTGGCAGCGCTTGCAGATGCATCCGGGAAAGATTTAACTCAGTTCAAGCACTGGTATTCCCAAGCCGGCACGCCGCGTCTGCATGTGACGGATGAATATAATGAAGATGCGCAGGAATATTCTATACATATAAAACAAACCTGTCCGCCCACGCCCGAATGCCAACAAAAATTGCCATTCCATATTCCTATCGCTATGGGATTACTGGGTAGCGCAGGGGACTTGCCTCTTTACTTGAAAGATGCTGAACCCGATTTTGAGACTAGCGACAACACCCATAAAGTTATTGAACTAACTCAGGCAGAACAAACTTTTGTATTCACGCGCGTACAAGAAAAACCTGTTCCGTCGTTATTGCGTGGTTTCTCTGCACCGGTGAAATTGCATTACGATTATTCGCGCGAAGATTTGATGCTGTTGATGAGTCGAGACAGTGACGGATTCAACCGTTGGGATGCGAGCCAACAACTCGCTCTGAAAGTGATTAATGATGTAATTGCCGCTTATCAACGCGGTGAAAACATTACTGCGATGGATATTGATGGCCGTTTGATTCAAGCTTTCCGTAATGTGTTGCAAAACGAAAGCCTCGATCAAGCCATGGTCGCCTATATGCTGACATTACCTTCTGAGGCATATATCAGCGAGTTGGCAGATGTTGTTGATGTTGAGGCCATTCATTACAGCCGCGCAGCAGTACGTAAAAAAGTTGCGTTTGAGTTACGCACTGAGTTCAGTCGAATTTATAGTACGTACGATCATCAACAAGTCTATGCCGCAACTGCATCTGCAATCGCTAAACGCAGTTTGAAAAATGTGGCTCTCGCTTATTTAATGTTATTGAATGATGACGACATTGTGCGTGCTTGCGAACAACAATATTTAGCTGCCAATAATATGACCGATGTGATGGCCGCGTTAACTCAACTGGTCAATGCAGAATCGCCTCTTGCGCAACAATTGTGTGGTAACGCCTTGGCTAATTTTTATGATAAATGGAAAGATGAATCGCTGGTAGTGAACCAATGGTTAACCGTTCAAGCCACATGTAGCTTGCCCAATACGCTTGCACGAGTGAAGGCACTTGAGGTTCACAATGCCTACGACAGCAAAAACCCCAACAAAATTCGCGCACTTATTTCGAGTTTCTGCAATAACAACGCAATTAATTTTCATGATAAGGGTGGGGAAGGGTATAAGTTTCTTGCGGATAAAATCATCGTGTTAAACGAGCAAAACCCGCAAATTGCATCCCGCTTACTTACACCACTGACCAAATGGAAAAAATATGCACCTGTTCGTCAAGCTCTAATGACGTCGCAGTTGGAGCGTATTATGGCTGAGCCAGATTTGTCGAAGGATGTATTTGAAGTGGTGAGTAAGAGTTTGGCGTAGGCTTAATGATTAAAGGATTGAATCACATTACTCTGGCCGTAAGTGACTTAGACGTATCTTTAATATTTTATATGTCAGTTATGGATTTTAAACTCCGCGCACGATGGAATCGCGGGGCTTATCTTTCATTGGGTGATATCTGGTTGTGCTTGTCTCTTGATAATGTAGCCCCGGCTAAAGATTATTCGCACATTGCATTTACCGTTATGCAAGAGGACTTCAGTCGATTTTCGAAAAGGATTTTTGATGCAGGTGTGAATATATGGAAAGAAAATATGAGCGAGGGAGACTCGCTCTATATTCTCGATCCTGACGGACACAAGCTGGAAGTCCATGTTGGCAATCTGGAGAGTCGGCTTCGATCCTTGCAGCTTGCACCATATGAAGGGCTTAATATTTATTAATTGCTTTTTGCAAAGCTCGTTAAACTTTTCTCCATCATCGATAAATCTTTAGTTTTAGGATTGGATGCTATCTTAGATTTTTTTTTCATGGCTCCCAAAGAAGCATAGAGATCGCTAAAGGCTTTAGCGAGCATTGGTCTATATATTTCTCGCAAAATAACGTCTTGCTGGTCCTTCTTTGATGTAAAGTTTGCAAGACTACCAAGATGAACGTCACTCACTTTATCCAGTTTTGCTAAAACCTCATTGCTTTTTTCGTCACGTAATAAAATTTGAAATTTCACATCTCCCATGAGCTCAGTGTAATTTATGGGTGAGTGATGAAACTGGATAGAGTTCTTTGAACCTATGGAGTCTAAGGTGCTTGGGTTCTTGATGGCTTCGCTGGTGGTTTCAAACCCAGAAGCATTGCTGTTAACTTTATTCCAGTATAAGTTAATGTCTGTTAGCTTTATTTCAGCTATCCATTTTAGGTTGCCTGTTAGATCTCCTTCATCCTCGGTTTTGCTTTTTTTGAACTGGCTGATCACTTCCTTTTTCAGTTTTTCTAAGTATTTTGGGTTTTCTTTATCGAATAGGTATTCACTATATTTTAATGCGGTTAGGTTTTCACAAATTAGTTTTGTGTCTGAAAAGTCGACAGAAGCTAGTTCTATACTTCCGTAGTTCACGATGTTTTCTTTTGAATCAAATTGAGATGCACCTAATTCTGACTCTTCCTGTGTTTTAAAGCTCTGTGCGTCAAAGCTAATAAGGTGACTACTACTTTGGGTTTCGCTAAGCGGTGAGCGATGTTGGCTGAAGGCTATAAGACCACTGGTTGTTTTATTAACGCTTTCTCGAATATTCGCAACTATTTTTTCGTTAATAAAGCGAGATTTCTGTTTATCCGACATGTTGTTAAACCAGGTTTTGGACTCTTCGTGAGTAAACTGGTCTTTTAATAAGGCAATAATTTCTTTTGATTCTGCATCTTTCAGCACAACACCAAGAAAAACGTTTGCTCTAAATGGGAATTTCTTTGTGCCCTGTGTGGTCGCTGCATTGGCTCCGTTTCCATTTTCTGTATAGGGAAAAAGTTCACGTTCCCAATAGGGTTTAATTTTAAAGATATAGATTTCCCCGATAAGGCTTTTGGTGCCATTGGGGTTGAGCAGCGAACTTTTATCGTTCTTAATAGCCTTGAGTAGACTGTCATTAGTTGCTGAAATGAATTTACGATCGAAACCGCCGAATTCACGTTGGGCATATCTGTAACTTTTTGCGTCCGTGGTATCAATTAATTTTTTCCCCAAAAATAGCGGCGCGAATTCAATGTCTTTGTAGCTGGCTATATTCGCTTCGTTATTGATTGACAGACCTGCTTTGAAATCCCCATCTTCGGTTTGTTGATTTGTTTCGATGGCTTTTTCGGATAGATCATTGCTTTGCGGGGTGGTGCTAGCTGATGCAGTGATTGTACTTGATATTACAGCTTTGGTCTCATTGCGCCACTTGATTCGAACACTAATTCCTTTTGCAATCACTGCATCTCCATCCTGAATTTTTATGGGAAATTTAATTCTTTTAACCGTGTTATTGATTAAGTTTTCAAAATAACGCTTTTGTTCATCATTTGGGCTTACGCAAGCCGGTACTATATCTCTAGCTAGCCCATTCGTATCCACTGCGAATGTTAATGTGCAATCCCCTGTGTAGCCCTTGTCTACAATTTCTTTGGGAAAATTAAGTTCCTTATGAAATGCTTTTTCGTATTCGGTTGGTTCTTTAACTTCAATTTTTTCTATTTTGCCTATGCGGACTGATTGGCCATTTTCGCTTGTATCCATTCGTTTAATGGTGTCCTGAATACCTGTGCACGGTAGGCTTTCTGCTTTAAATCCCACTAATGTGTTCGGGTTGTTTATTGTTATTTTTCCTTTTAGCTCTGGGCAATAACCCTCAATTTTATTAATTAAGGTTTTCAATGGTATATTTTTTTCATCTATTACTATGCCAGTTACGCTTTGATTAAGGCTATTGTCCAATCCTTTTATCATGTACTCCACTGACCGGCACTCCAAATCTGGGAAGCTTCCTGAAATGGTTTGATCGGGGTGTTTTAATGCAATTTTCCCTTTGATATCCGCACAGTATCCTTCGGTTAATTTTAATAAAGTTGATAAGGGTTCATTCTCAATTTTTATGCTGAAGGTATCTGTTTCGGGCTTTTTCTCTTCTGAGTAGCCTGTTACTGAGTAGCCAACGCTGGCCAAAATGAAAACCATCAACGTGAGTAGCTTTCCGTAAGTTTTTGCAAAACTTGCATCGCTAATAAACAGACGTTTAATGCGATTGAAAAGTAAATTTTTCCTGCCGGTCATAGCAATTGCTGGGGAATAGGTGTTATTCATTTCCGCAAACTCCTTTAGAGTATGGGCATAAAATAATGGATCTTTACATTGCGATACGGCTATGTCGTCACAAGCGTTTTCGCGTTCTTCGTCAATCTTGGAAGAAATCCAGCGTGCAAATGGGTTGAAGAAATAAAACACGCTAATGAGATTTTGTAAGCCGCTGATGAGGTAATCGTTGCGGCGTACATGGCCGAGCTCATGCAGCAAAATGACTTCCAATTGTTTTGCGGATAGGCCGAGCACAAGGCCTACGGGTAACAAAATAATTGGCTTGAAGTGGCCGATAACGCAGGGGATATCAACAATGTGTGAGATTCGAAGTTGAATATTGTTGTGTAGGTTTAACGTGGTTTTCAGATCGTTAAAAATTTTCTGTAGGTTTTGTTTTGGTTCTGTAAAGCGATTATTTTTGATGTGCTGGCAGTAGCAGTATTCAGCAATATATTTGCTTACATATAACGCAAATCCAGTCAGCCAGATAAACGCTATTTGATTAATATGTTGGTTAATAAAGTCCGATAAGGTCTGAAAATGTACCTGACTAATGTTCGGGCTCACCGCTGCAATATAGTCGGTTTTAACAATTTCAATAACGACCGAATCATAAAAATTTACATAAAAAGTTGCGCCGCTTGTGAGGGCGCAACTTAAAAGACCTGCGCAGTTAATCCAATAACGTAGTGATGCAGACGATTTTTTGGTAAAAGCGTAGCTAATTGCAATGAACAGGGCGATTAGTGTGCATTGCCAAAGCGAATGGATGATTGTCCAGGTGATGGCGTAGTTGAACTCGTGACTGAATAACTGAGATAAAATTTTCATTTTTTACTCTCCATTTCATTAAGGAATTCACGAATGTCCTTAAGCTCTTGCTTCGATATTTTCTCGCTGCCGAGCAACTGCATTACCAATTTCGATTTTGAGCCACCAAATGCGGAGTGGAGTAACCGATGAAGCATGGTGGTTTGGGTATCTTGTTGTTCTGCAGCGGGGTAGTAGATGTGGCTTTTGCCATCCTTTTTGCGCCCGAGTAGTCCCTTTTGTTCCATGATTTGCATGGTTTTGAGTGTGGTGGTGTAGCCTACGGGTTTGGTTTTGCATTGTTCGTCGTTCACAACCTGAACCTTGGCTTCGCCGAGGCTCCAGATAATACGCAATATTTCTAGTTCTGCCGGTGTCGGGTTTGACATGGTACCTCCATTGATAGGCTTTCTACGTAAGTCTTCGTAGAAAGATATACGAAGATTTACGTAGTTGCAAGTTTTGGAAGTGTAAAGATTGCGGAAATAGATTTGATGAGCGGGCGGTAATCTGGCGGGTCGGCAACGAGAAGATAAAAAAGGGCGAATACACAATATATTCGCCCTGTAATTTTTCGTGTGAAGAATTTAAACCAAAGTAATCTTCTCTTTCGTAATCAAAATCTTTCTCTCTTTGTAAAGCTTGCTCAGCGCGTTTTTATAAATCCCTTTGCTCACTTTATATTGTGCGTAAATATCTTCTGGCTCGCTTTTATCGGTGAGGTTCGATACGCCGCCGTTTTCTTTTAAATGGTCCAGTATTATATCGGTCAAAGCGTCGCGCACTTTGCTGTTTACGGGTTGCAGGCTTAAGCCAATTTTGCGATCAGGGCGAATTTCCTTGATATAGCCTTTGAGTTTTTCGCCGTAAAGTAAGGTTCGTGGCGTGTTATCGCGGAAGATTAATCCTAGATGAGTATTGTTGATGACGGCTTTAAAGCCTAAATCAGTCCGACCACAAATCAATAAATCCACTTCTTGTTGTACTCTTAATCCGCTAGCGCGCTCTTCTAAATGATGGCTTAGGCGTGATGAGGCTGTGATGCGTGAAGTGTGAGCGTCCAAATACACACACACTACATAGCTTCGGCCTACTTCCATGGGTTTTAATTGTTCGTTGTAGGGTACTAATAAATCTTTCGGTAAGCCCCAATCCAAAAATGCGCCCACTGCGTTTACATCTTTTACTTCTAAATTCGCGCACTGGCCTACCATGACTTTGGGCGTTAATGTTGTGGCGATAATGCAGTCGTCGGAATCCAAATAAATAAAAACATCCAACTCGTCGCCAATTTTTGCGGTAGAGGGAACGTAGCGTTTGGGCAATAAAATATTGCCGTATTTTTCACCATCAAGAAAAAGACCAAAATCAACTTGCTTGAGTACTCGCAAGCGATTCATTTCACCAATCTTAAGCATGTTTAACCTTTTGTTTACAGGGCATAATGGCGGCTATTGTAAGGCTTGCGCCTGATTAAATGTGATTTAAATAGAGTAGATCATTTATGGAATTGTTTTCGTTTAATGTTCGTGAAAAGCATTTTGTGGTAGACCTTGATGTTGATTTACGATTGGAGCGCTTGTTAGTTGATGGGACTGTAATGTCCGTAAAGCCAATGGGTGAGGGCTCCGGTGTGCACAGAGTGGAGGATGAGCGCCTAGGGGAATTTGAGCTGTTGTTTACGGTGAATTTTCAATCTGCGCGATATGCGGTGCAATTTAAAGATGCTGATAGGGTTGAAGGTGAAGTTGATCTGAACGAGCAGGCGAAAACGGTGCTGGCCAATGCAGCCAGCAGCTCGCAACCCGCAACCAACAAGGCGAGTGGATTCGTATTAGTGGGCATTGCACTCAAATTGTTTAAAAGCTTTAAGGTCATTAAGGTGGCTTTGCTGGGCGCATCGGTTGCTGTCTACAGCGTTTTATTTACGGTTGAGTTTGCACTTGCACTGGTTGCCGTACTTATGTTTCACGAGTACGGCCACGTGCGGGCCATGAAGAAGTTCGGCATACCGACAAAAGGTTTTTACCTAATTCCTTTTATGGGTGGGGTTGCGATTGGTGATAGGGCGCGAACGCAATGGGAGTCCCTGTATATCGCTATGATGGGGCCGGTGTATGGGCTGGCGATGACGGTGGCTTTTTATCTCGCTTACCTTATCACCAATAGTCATTTTTGCGGCTTGGTTGCTGCTATTAGCGCTTTTCTTAATCTGGTTAACCTTTTTCCGATATTGCCGTTGGATGGCGGTCAGGTTGTCAAAGCCTTGGTGTTTTCCCGTCGCAATCGAATAGCTTTTATAGCCTTGCTGGTGTCTTCTGCGCTGTGTCTCTACGGTGCTTGGGCATTGGGCTTTTACTTCCTGTGCTTTTTTATCGTCATTGGCGTGGTGGACATCATTGCTAATTGGTCTATGCCTGTAGCGCAGGACTTAGTACCACTCAAAACCTATGGAATTTGGTTTTCGCTACTTTGGTATCTTGGTGTAGCGGCTGCGTTTATCTTGATCATCATGTTGTTAGTAGCAGCCGAAGTTCCAGGGGCTGAAATTGTCACCAAGATATTAAGCTCATAAATATGTCTTTATGTAGACATTTAGTTGAATAATGATCTATTATGTCCTCATTGTCTGCTGTGGAGGTTCAATATGATCGCGCTAACCCAAGCTTTACCTGCGAATGCAGCCCAAGCGGCGGTAGCTACAGCATTGAATATCATGGAAAAGTGGGATTGTTCTGAGAGAGAAAAAATGGCCTTGCTTGGCGTAGGGCGTTCCACATTGCATAAGTATCAGGCAACACCGGCTAGCGCTCGCTTATCTCCCGATTTGTTAGAGCGTATTAGCTATTTGCTTAATATTCACGCCGTGTTGCGTATCCTGTTTGAGAACCCCGAAAACCAATACGGCTTTCTGCGCATGCCTAATAAAAACAGCTTTTTTAACGGCAAGGCACCTATGGAAATCCTTAGTTCTGGTTTGATGAGTGCGCTTTATGAAGTGCATCGTCATTTGGATGCCATACGCGACGGACAATTTGCCTAATGGATTTGAATACTATTCCGCAGGTTAATTTCGTAAACCAAACAGCATTCCGATTAATCCCCAGCAAGTATCCACCTAGATCCTTATTTGACGATGTGGCTAACCACGACGAATTTGAAATTCTTTTTGCTATTCAAGAACTCACCAATCCGCGTATTCGCAACGAGTTAGGAAGTTTAAACCGCGTTCCAGCGGAGCAACGCCCTTACGGTATTCGCGGTTGCAATTACGCCCTAGGGCCTTTTGTGCATTTAAATCCTACGGGGTCACGTTTTTCTAATGGCGACTTTGGCGTTTATTACGCAGCAGAAGATGTGCAAACTGCCATAGCGGAAACGCGTCATCATCAACAAGTTTATTTTTCGGGTGTGGTGGGTTTGAAGTTTGATCGTTTAACCATGCGCTGCCTAAAAACACAATTCACTGCATGTTTGCATGATATTCGGGGCGATGAATATAAAAATAATAGTTGTTACCTCAAAGATAATTATTCCGCCGGCCAACAATTGGGCTCTGCCTTAAAGCACGAAGATAAAGATGGTCTAGCTTATCTTTCGGTACGGCTTCCCCATAAAACATGCTATGCGCTCTTCTCACCAATCCGAATAAAAGATGTGATTCAAACAACGCATTACGAATATATTTGGGATGGTGAAAAAATTTTGGTTGCTTTAGAAACCACAGAAGTTGTCTGACGAATTGTATTTGGTGATTGTGGTGCCACCGCACTCATAATTTTTTAATTCTGTTGTTACTAAAAGAAGCATTTCTACATAAGTTTCTTATCTCTCTAATAATCCGCTAAAATCGTTGAATACTAGCTTTCACAGCTGGTTGTGTGGCTGATTTAATTTGATAACAAACTAAAAAGGAAAAGCTATGAACAGCAGAAAATACCACGTGCATTTTTCAAAAAAAGCTCTGGCATCACTCATAGGTGCGCTTAGCATATCTTTACTTTCGCAAGTGAGCCACGCGCAGATTGGCAGTGCCAGCGTACAGGGTATGATCGCTTCGCATCTCCAGCCGCAACCGGGTGTTGAAGTTATCGCCAAGAATGTGGATAACGGATATACCTTCCGCTCGGTTACTCAAAAAGATGGCACCTATTCTTTTAAAGGCTTAGCTCCCGGAAATTACCAAATATCGCTTGGCGCTACTGGCGACAAATCCCCAAAAGTTGTTGCTTTAAAAGTAGGCCAAGCCATGGCGCTCGATTTCGAAATTGATAAGCCAATTACTAATTCTGATAAGGTCGATGAAATTTTTATCATTGGCTCACAGTTAAGAATTAAAAGTAGTGGTGGTGAAATTGGCACCAACGTATCGCTCGAACAAATTAATAAATTACCACAGAACACACGTAACTTTCTCGCCTTTGCTGACTTGGCGCCCGGCGTTCAATTTACCCAAGGCACAGACGGTAGCACCAGTATAAAAGGGGGGGCGCAAAGCCCAGATGCCATTAACGTTTTTATTGATGGCGTAGGCCAAAAAAATTACGTATTACGCGGTGGTGTAACCGGTCAGGATTCGAGTCGTGGAAATCCGTTCCCCCAATCTGCAATAGGCGAATACAAAGTCATTACACAAAACTATTCGGCTGAATATGATCAATTGAGTAGCGCGGCTATTGTTGCTGTCACAAAATCGGGTACCAATGAATTTCATGGTGGTGTTTTTGTCGATTACACCGATGAAGGTATGCGCAAGCCACGACCAACGGAAGAAAAAAATAACAACGAAAAAGTTGAGAGTAACCAAAAGCAATTTGGCTTTAATGTGGGCGGGCCTATTATTCAAGACAAGATGCATTTTTTCTTTGCCTATGAAGGCAAAAATAATTCCGATCCAAAAGATGTTATCCCTGAAGGTGGTGTGAGCGTTTCAGATTTGCCATCTGCATTGCAAGCCCAGACAGGTGGGCGCTCTGCAGACTTTAAAGAAGATTTATATTTTGGAAAGCTAAGTTACTTGGTGTCTGATGAACAAAAGCTAGAGCTTACGGCTAAGATTCGTAAAGAAACTGAGCTAACAGGCATAGGCGGTGTAAACGCACTTTCTTACGGAACCGACAAAAAAAATGACGAAACTCGCATCGATTTAAGTCATAACTGGCGTACCGATAGTTGGATTAACGATGCGCATTTGCTCTACGAAGATAACAGTTGGAATCCGCGTCCGCATTCTATGGGCAACGGATTTAAATATACCAACGGCGGCGGCAGCGCAATTATCAATGTGGGTGGTGGCCCCGATTTCCAAGACAAAGGGCAATCGGGTTGGGGGATCCAAGAGGATTTTACCTATCTTGCCATTCAAGATCACAGTATCAAAGCGGGTGTGAAATATAAATCTATTGAGTTGCATGCTAAGGAGCAACAACCATACAACCCACAATACGAATACAACGTGCAATACGATAAGAGTGCAACTGTGCCCTTTAAAGTTCGTTGGGGAGCGCCCTTAGCAGGAATTGGAAATGGCACAGCAAAAGCAGACAACATGCAGTTTGGCATTTATGTACAAGACGAATGGACTGCAACCGATAATCTAACGATTAACGCAGGTTTGCGTTGGGATTATGAAGAGTCCGACAGCTTCTTAGATTACAAAACACCGGCAGATGTTGTTGCAGGAATTAGTAAATGGGTTGGTATTGGAAAATCTGATATTAATATCAACGATTACGTGAGCACGGGTAGCAACCGCAATTCATTTAAGGATGCCTGGCAACCACGTCTTGGTTTTAGCTACAAATTTAATGACGAGCACGACATAACCTTGTTCGGTGGTGTTGGTCGTGCGTTTGATAGAAACCTGTTCGACAATTTGCAACTAGAAACAACTAAAGCAACTTTCCCTGCCTATGAAGCTTTATTTATCACGGGAGATCCATCGCATCCTTGTGCACCCGATGCGTGTATTGCGTGGGATTCAAAATACTTAACGCGAGACGGTTTGGCGCAATTGCAAACGGGCAATAAGGGTGCCGGCCGCGAAGTATTCATGGTGAATAATAATTTAAAAACCCCTTATTCTGATCAATTTAGTTTGGGGTTGCGTGGCAGCCTCACTGAAAATTGGAATGGGGAAGTGAGTGTTTCGCGTATTGTGAGTAAAGATGGTTTTGCATGGCTGTCGGCGAACCGTCGCGAGGATGGTAGTTTCTTTGGTCCCGGAGCAACTTGGGGCGCACCTGATAAATCTTTTAGTATTCCTGGATTCGGGTCTACTTTAATCGGCGACAATGGTATAGAAACTAAAGCAAACTCTTTGTATTTCAAATTGGAAAAGCCCAAAGGTGATACAGATTGGGGGTTGGCGTTGGCTTATACCTACACAGATCCAACAACCAATCGTGAATCGGGTGAAGTTTTTGCGTTGGATTATCCAACATTGGATGATTACGGAATGCATCCCGCCAACAAAGTACCTAATCATCGATTGGTTGTTACCTCTATTGTTGGCTTGCCTATGGATATAGATTTTTCAGCCAAATTGAATTTGCAATCAGATCGATATTTTTACGGGCAGGATTGTCGTGCAGGTTGGACCGATTGTAAGTTTGATACCTTCACGCCCGAAGATAGCTTCACCTACAAACAACTTGATATAGCCTTTAGCAAAAATATTCAAACAGGCGGATGGATAACAGACAGCAGTATGACGGTGCGTTTGGATGTGTTGAATTTATTTAATAGCTTCAATTACGACGGTTACGAAAACTGGTTTGGCGGCGCTGGCGAAAGTTTGCCGAAAAACTTCGGCAAACATAACGACAGTCTTTCTGGCCCAACTCGTACAGTGAAATTGGGTTTGAGTTGGAATTGGTAATTTAAAATCCCTGAGTAAAATAACAAAATAAAAAGGCGATACATTTCTGTATCGCCTTTTTTGCATCTTAAAAGGTAAATTATTTTTTCGGCTTCATAAAACCGTGCATATCAAGCCAGCGCACAAAGCTATCGAACCAGCCGGTACTTGTAGTGGCTTTTGGATACATGCCAAACCCGTGGCCGCCTTGTTCAAATAGGTGGAATTCAACGGGGCGCTTGGCGGCTCTCCAACTATCAATTAAACCGAAACCAGCATTAGCAAAGAATGGATCATCTGCAGCCAAACCAATAAACAGTGGTGGTGCGTCTTCAGGAACATCTACTTTAGTTAATGGGCCGTAAATGTCGCCAATGAAAGCTGGCTTAGCGTCTTTGCCATAAAGAGTGGTAGAGATTGTGAGCATTGCACCGGCAGAGAAGCCGACCATTCCGATGCGGTCTGGATCAATTTGCCATTCTTTTGCGCGCTTGCGAACCAGCGCAAATGCAGCGCGTGCATCCGCAATTTGTGGCGCAAATTCTACTGCTGGATCTTGCTGAGCTAGTGGGCGATTTGCGCGTGCAGCGCCAGAAAACATTTCTGCCATGGCACGTTCAAAATCAGCCATGTTTTCGGGTGTTTGCACCAAGCGATATTTAAGAACGAATGCAGTAATGCCTTTATCTGCGAGCGCTTTCGCAACATCCCAACCTTCATTATTCATGGAGAGCGTACGGAAACCGCCGCCGGGGGCAACGATTACGGCAGCGCCCGACGCTTTACCCGTGGCAGGAAAAAAGGGGGTTAGCGTGGCAACTGTTACGTTGCGAGCGAAAACGCTGCCGTATTGGCTATGCCAGGATTCTTTTGCTTTTGCACCGGGCAGGGGGCCAGTGCCAAGTTCAATGGCAGTTGGCTGCGCTGGAATTGCAATCGGGGTCATAGCGTCATCTGCAGCGAAAGTGGCTGCAGACAAGCTAAGGCCAAATGCAGCAAGCCCAAGCGTTAAGGCTTGGGCCAAATAATTGAAGCGGTCTTTACGAAGGGTTTTGTTCATATTTATTAGTCTCCTGAAATCCTGGTCTACCGGTACGAACCAGTGTGTTTGCCGATTGTCAGCCGACGCTGCGACTTTGCGCGCACACGTTAGCCGAGCGGATAATTACACAGAATTTTGGCTTTTAATACTTTTATACTATAAAAATATTAAAAGGTGATAAACGTAATATCGTGGTTCAGAAAAGCAAAAAGCCCGTAAACAGCAAAGCTCTTTACGGGCTAATCGTTGAAGGAAAAAACGTTTACTTCGCTTGTTCGCGTGCAATTGCTCGGTAGGCAATATCATTGCGATAGAACATCCCGTTCCAGCTGATTTTCTTTGCCAGTGCGTATGCAGTTTGTTGCGCTTCTAACACTGTGTTGCCTAAGGCTGTTGCGCAAAGTACGCGGCCGCCATTAGTTAGGGTATTGCCATCTTTCGATGCAGTGCCCGCGTGGAAAACTTTTTGACCGGCAACTTCAGATGTGGGCAATCCAGAAATCACATCGCCTTTATTGTAAGCATCAGGGTAACCGCCTGCTGCCAGGACAACGCCTATTGAGGCACGTGAATCCCACTCAGCAGTAGTTTTATCCAAATCACCTTTCAATGCCGCTAAGCACAACTCCACCAAATCCGATTTCAAACGCAACATGATCGGTTGGGTTTCCGGGTCGCCAAAGCGGCAGTTGTATTCAATGACTTTCGGTGTGCCTGCTGAATCAATCATCAATCCAGCGTAGAGGAAGCCGGTGTAAACATTGCCTTCTGCGGCCATACCGTTAACGGTTGGGTAAATGATTTCGTTCATCACGCGGTCGTGAACAGCTTGCGTGACCACCGGGGCAGGCGAGTAGGCACCCATGCCACCCGTATTTGGGCCGGTATCACCATCGCCAACGCGTTTATGATCCTGACTGGTTGCCATGGGCAATACATTTTCGCCATCGACCATCACAATAAAGCTGGCTTCTTCACCTGCAAGAAATTCTTCAATAACAACGCGGCAACCTGCATCACCAAAGGCATTGCCTGAAAGCATATCGCGCACAGCGTCTTCAGCTTGTTGCAACGTTTCGGCAACGATTACGCCTTTACCTGCCGCAAGGCCGTCGGCCTTAATCACAATAGGCGCGCCTTTTTCTTTTAGGTAAGCGAGTGCGGGTTCAACTTCAGTGAAGTTTTGGTAATCTGCCGTTGGGATTTTATGGCGCGCTAAAAAGTCTTTCGTGAAAGCCTTAGATCCTTCTAATTGCGCAGCACCTTTTGTGGGGCCGAAGCAGGGCAATTTGCGCTCATTAAAATAATCTACCACACCGGCAACCAAGGGGACTTCGGGGCCGACAATGGTTAAGCCTACGCCGTTGTTTTGAACAAACTCAGCGAGCTTGGCGAAATCCAAAATATCAATCGCCACATTTTCGATATTGCTTTCCAGCGCGGTGCCTGCGTTGCCCGGCGCAACAAATACTTTTTCGACGTGTTTGCTTTGCGCTGCTTTCCACGCGAGTGCGTGTTCGCGACCGCCACTGCCAATAATTAATACGTTCATAAGGTTTCATCTCTATTTTAGCTATTAGTATAAGCAGCCATTTAATAGGGAATCGTCATCCCCGCTACGGGAGGATGACGATTCCCTTCTTAATTACATTTTTCTGCTAACAGATTACAGCGTGTTGGCAAATAGATAAAAATTAATGTCTGAAATGACGCATACCGGTAAACACCATGGCCATGCCATGTTCATCAGCTGCCGCAATAACTTCTTCATCGCGCATAGAACCACCGGGTTGAATTACTGCAGCAATCCCCACTTTAGCGGCGTTATCAATACCATCGCGGAACGGGAAGAACGCATCAGAAGCCATTACTGAACCCGCAACTTGCAAGCCTGCGTGTTCAGCCTTGATAGCTGCGATACGCGCAGAGTTCACGCGGCTCATTTGGCCAGCGCCAACGCCGATAGTGTGTTTATGTTTCGCATAAATAATCGCATTGGATTTAACAAATTTTGCAACTTTCCAAGCGAACAGCAAATCCTGAATCTCTGCAGGTGTTGGTGCGCGCTTGGTTACAATTTTTAAATCGCTTTCGGTAATGATGCCGTCGTCGCGATCTTGTACTAATAAGCCGCCATTCACGCGTTTGTAATCCAAACCTTTCACACGCACTTTGCTCCATTCACCGGTAGCAAGCAAACGAACATTTTGTTTAGCTTTAACAACTTCCATGGCTTCAGCTGAAACACTTGGAGCAATAATGACTTCAACAAATTGACGTTCAACAATGGCTTTCGCTGTTTCTCCATCCAACTCGCGGTTGAAGGCTATGATTCCACCGAAAGCAGATTCACTATCGGTTGAGTAAGCCAAGTCGTAAGCGTGTTTAATAGATTCTGCAACTGCAACACCGCATGGATTTGCATGTTTAACAATAACGCACGCTGGCTCATCAAATGATTTAACGGTTTCCAATGCTGCGTCAGTATCGGCAACGTTGTTGTATGATAGTTCTTTACCTTGCAATTGTTTTGCGGAAGCAATGCCTACTTCTTGCGGATTTTTCTCAACGTAGAACGCTGCTTTTTGGTGTGGGTTTTCACCGTAACGCATTTCTTGTGCTTTGATGAATTGAGTGTTGAAGGTGCGTGGGAAGTCTGCACTGCCACCTTCAACCATGCGGCCAAAATAGTTGGCGATAGCACCATCATAAGCTGCTGTGTGTTCGTAAGCTTTAATCGCCAAATCAAAACGGGTTTTATAAGACGTGCAGCCATTGTTTGCTGACAGTTCAGCCAAAATTTTCGCGTAGTCAGATGCGTTAACCACGATGTTCACATGCGCGTGATTTTTTGCTGCAGCGCGAACCATGGTTGGGCCGCCGATGTCGATATTTTCTACGGCGTCTTCCAGCGAACAATCTTTAGTGGCAACGGTTTTTTCGAAGGGGTAAAGGTTAACCACAACCATATCGATATTGTTTATACCGTGCTCTTGCATCACAGCATTATCAATACCGCGACGCGCCAGAATGCCACCGTGAATTTTGGGGTGCAGGGTTTTTACGCGGCCATCCATCATTTCCGGAAAACCGGTGTAGTCAGAGACTTCAATTGCGGGAATCTTGTTTTCAGTGAGTAATTTAAACGTACCACCTGTAGATAAAATTTCTACACCTTGCGCATTGAGCGCTTGTGCGAATTCTACAATTCCGGTTTTATCTGAAACACTAATAAGTGCACGTTTTACCGCTACAAGATCAGCTGTATTGCTCATGAATGAGTCTCCTGGACAAAAATGAAAAAAGTCAAAGTTAAGTACGCAACACTCTGCCAATTAACGGCTAACAAATTGCTGGGTGCTTAACTTTTACCATCTAGCTAAAAGTGGTATTTGGAAAATAAAAAAGGGGTGGAAACGAATTGCCACCCCTTTTTGATGCGTGGCGAAATGAGTCGCCCGCGTTAATTACAATAAGCCGTATTGTTTCAACTTTTTGCGCAAAGTACCGCGGTTTAAGCCCAACACTTGCGCAGCACGAGTTTGGTTATGACGAGTGTACTTCAACACGATTTCGAGCATTGGCGCTTCGACTTCAGCCATAACCATTTCGTAAACATCGCTTACCGATTGGCCATCCAAATGCTTGAAGTAATTTTCCATTGCTTGTTCAACGCACGCACGCAATGATTGCTGCTGCGCAGCTTGATTCAAATTTTGCGCGGTGTTGGTGTTAACAGGTTGGGTAATAAAAGTTGCGGTATTCATGCGGCTTTTTCCTCTTTCTTTATCAGCTGCTCAAAAAAACGTTGTACGCTATCTTGTTGCGCTTGAGCCGTTTCCAGTTTGTTGAATTCTCTGCGAAATAATTCGCTATCGGGCGCTGTTTGCAAATACCAACCCGCATGTTTGCGAGCGATTCGCGGCCCCATAAACTCACCATAGAAACAGTACAGTTCGCGCAGATGGCTGCTTAAAATTTCTCTTACTTCGTGAAGAGAAGGTTCAGGTAATTCTTTTCCTGTACGCAGGAAGTGCTCAATTTCGCGGAAAATCCACGGGCGTCCTTGAGCTGCACGACCAATCATCACCGCTGCCGCTTGGGTGTGATCCAATACCGCTTTGGCCTTGCGTGCTGAATCTATATCACCGTTGCAAAACACCGGGATACTGACGGCTTGCACAACCGCTGCGATAGTGTCGTACTCGGCCTCGCCGGTGAACGCGCATGCGCGGGTTCGGCCGTGTAATGCGAGGGCGCTAATGCCGGAATCTTCTGCAATGCGTGCAATGCGTAAAGCATTGCGTTCCTCAGTGCTCCAGCCGGTGCGGAACTTGAGGGTTACCGGCACATCGACTGCTGCAACCACTGCCTGCAGAATATCGGCTACCAACTGTTCATCTTTTAGCAAAGCTGAGCCAGCGGCTTTTTTACACACTTTTTTAGCTGGGCAACCCATATTGATATCAACAATTTGGGCGCCATTGGCAACGTTTAAACGCGCTGCCTCTGCCATCATTTCCGGGTCGCCACCGGCAATTTGTACCGCTATGGGTTCAACTTCACCAGTGTGATCCAGGCGCAAACTACTCTTACGTGTACCCCACAGCTCCGAATTGGAGGTGACCATCTCGGAAACTACCAAGCCTGCGCCTAATTGCCGACAAAGCTGGCGAAAGGGGCGGTCAGTCACTCCTGCCATAGGGGCGAGTATGACTTTACTGTCGATTTGGTAGGGTCCGATACGGAACATTAATGCTCCTGCTGAATGCACGCACCAGCAAATATTGCCGCTGGTTGAAGGTTCTGCGCCTGCGTAAAAGGGGCGCCATGATAACCGTTCAAGGGAAGATTGAAAACGAAAAAACGCCAAATATTGGCGTTTTTTTGAGCTAAAAAGTTGCTTTAAGGGGTTGCATTTTTGCAGGCTAAATGCGTACTACCGCTTAAGGTTTCTAGTGGGTGGCGAGGGTGTAATTTACGGCGTCGGGGCCTGGGTCTGCAATTTCAATCGTAATATGCACAGGCTGGCGCACAGGAATGTGCTTCATTCCTGCCAGTTCACCTGCCAAGTATTCGGCAGGTGCGAAACGACGCGTGGCCACAGGGGTTTCATCTAACTTGCTGAAAGACAATATCAGATCAGGGAATGGCTGCTCAAAAGGCGCGTTGTTAATCAATATGGCATCAACCATAAGCGCGTTAGCGACATCCGGGTGATTCCGCACAATTAGGTTTGTAGCCAATATCTGATTGATATCAATTAATGTAGGCACTTCGCAACCAAACACCGGGCACGCAAACAGGTAAACGGTGCGATAAGGCTCCACGCGGCTGAAATAGTCGAACTTGAAGTAGGCGACCTGAAAAAATAACAGAAGCGCCATCATAAAGCTCAATGTTGACCAAAGCCTGCGTTGGTACCAGCGGCGCATGCGTTTAGCCGTGAATTCTACTGGCGCAGGCATAATGTTCATTAACAGCGCTGTGCGCGATGTATCGAACGCGCGCATTTTGGATGACTTGACGGGGCGTTTTGAGCTTGTCTTCTCTTCTTCGTGTTCCGCCTCAGGAGCGCTTTGGTCCGCGCCTGAGTTAAACAGTGCGGCAGCAAAAGAAGCTGCCTCTGTTGTACGTGTTTCGGTAGCTTCCGGTGAATTCGTGGCGTTCAAAAACTCTTTGCTGAAAATTGTTTCTTCTTCGGTGTGTTCTTGCGTCTCTGGGCTTTCATCTATGATGCTAAATACGGGGCCAGAATAGCCTTTATTTATGCCTTGCTCAGGCTCGCTATTGAAACTCCCGTCGGCGCTATCTTCGCTTCGCGTTGGTGTGACTGGCGGAGCCGGTTTTTTGAGTTGGTGTAAAACTTCTTCATTATCGTCCAACAGCTCTTCTGCCCAAGATTCGTCTTCCAGCTCATCTTGTGCTTCAACGGGTGTCTCATAACGAATTTCGCGCTCAAACAGCGAAACTGTCTGCTTTGGGCGCATGTCGATATCCATAAACCCATCGAATTCATAGCCAGAACCCTTGTCGGCTTCTTGATCCATGTCGTCACTAATCAGCACATCGTCTTCGTCTTCCAGTGCTTTCGCTTTATCAATGACGGTTTTCACAACGGGCTCTTCCGGTGAATCACTCAGAGGCAATTTTGCATCCGCTGCTGGAGCTTCAACAGGGACTACAACCGGTTGAAGTAATAGTTGTTCGGCCTTTGGTTGCTCGGGTTTCGGTGTGACAGGGGGCTGCTCTGGCTTTTTCCCGGTTGCCTCTGCTTCTGGAGAAGAGGCCGTTTTTACAAGGTAATCTTTGGCTTTGAAAATGTGCAGGCAGGAACCACAGCGCACAGCGCCCTTGGCCGACTCAAGCTGGGTGCTGGTGATGCGGAAAGCGGTTGCGCATTTCGGGCAGCGGGTAACCATTTGGGTCATGGCAGTGGTGATTCCTTGTTGAATTGCCTGTGAGTGTAACGACTCACTTTGGCAGGGTAAATTGTTCTTATCGTGGAGTGTTAAACCTCCCGCATTTGTAAACAAATACGGGACTTAAAGCAACTTATTCACCTAGATTCTTCACTTCTTATCTACCTAACTCTTGTGTCTAGGCACGGACTTTGGTTCCCGTTATACGCACCCATTCTTCCTGGGTGGCGATTGGGTCGAAATCAAACCACTGGGCGTAGGCTGCTTTTACTGCGTCGGCCTGAATAGCCAAGATACCGGACAAACAAATTTTGCCCCCAACTTTCGTCATGTTGTTGAGTGCAGGCGCAAGCTCAGCCAAGGGGCCTGCGAGGATGTTCGCGAGCATGATGTCTGCTTTAAAATCTGGGCAATCTTTGGGGAGGAAAACGGGCATTGCATCCTCGGGGAGATTGTTGCGTTTGGCGTTTTCAGTGGTGGCGAGCAGCGCTTGAGGGTCGATATCAACACCTATGACTTTTTTTGCGCCCATTAATAGGGTGGCGATACCGAGAATTCCAGAGCCGCAGCCGTAATCCACAATATCCAAACCTTCAAAGTTTTGCTGGTCAATCCACTGCATACACATAAAGGTAGTTGGATGTGTACCTGTACCAAAGGCGAGGCCAGGGTCCAGCATTAAATTGATTTTGTCTGGCTCCGGCGGTTGTTGCCAGCTAGGGCAAATCCACAGCCGTTCACCGCAGCGAATGGCGTGGTAATTGTTCATCCACTCGCGTTCCCAATCTTTATCTTCTAGCTGCTCCCATTTGTGCTCAGGAAGTTTGTTGCCGAATTTACGCTCTGCAATGGTGATGGTTTTTGCAGTATCGATTTCAGCATCAAATAAGCCAGTGATTTTTACATTGTCCCAGAGCGGTGTTTCGCCCAATCCGGGCTCAAGAATAGGTTGGTCTGCATTGTCTTCAAAGGTGACGGAGGCAGCGCCGCAGGCGAGTAAAGAATCTTCAAGGGATTCTACATAACGACGTGGGGAGATAATTTTTAACTGAAGCCAAGGCATGGTTTGTTACTCAATGAAATTCAAATCAAATGCTTTTATTGTAAGCGTAAAAAATATCATCTCTAACCCAGCCTAAAGATTCATACAAAGACTGGGCATTTAAATTTGTTTTAGCTGTTGTTAAATCCATGCGTGGGATTTTATTTTCTCGAGCATGTTCGCCCGCTTGCTCTAACAACATTTTTCCCAAGCCAGCTTTGCGGGCGCGGGGCAATACAAATAAATCATAAAGCACGTAAATCGGTGCGCCAATCACCGAACAAAAGCTGGGATAAATTTGGCAAAAGCCTAGCGCATTTTGTGATTCATCTTCGGCGATAAAAATAATCGATTCATTTTTGTTTAATCGAGCGCCAATAAATTCTCGTGCAAATTCAAGATTCGGTTCTTGTTCATAAAATTGGCGATAGGCGTTAAATAAAGGTGCGATTGCGTGAATATCTTTAATGTTTGCCCTGCGAATTGTGTATGAGTCCATGCTTGGGATGGTTTCCTATTTGAATTTACGAACTTATTTTTGCGAAGACTATTCATTTGTGTGGAAGTTATCCTCACCTCTCCGTGAGGATAACGACTCCCTATCAACAGAGAATTCTCGGGTGAAAGGCTATCGCCTCTCAAAACAAAAATACCCCAGTGCAAAAAAACACTGGGGTATTTTCAGTGTGGAAAGCTGATCTTAATCAGTGATCCATACCGAGTTTCTTTTCCAAATAATGGATGTTCACGCCGCCTTTGCGGAATTCTGCGTCACGCACCAGCATTTGTTGCAAAGGAATATTGGTTTTGATCCCATCAACAATAGCTTCATCTAAAGCTTGGCGCATGCGATCCAATGCAATTTCGCGGGTATCTCCATAGGTAATAATTTTTGCGATCATTGAATCGTAATTTGGCGGCACGGTGTAACCGTTGTACAAATGTGAATCTACGCGCACACCCAAGCCGCCAGGAGCGTGGAAGCCTTTAACCAAACCGGGGCATGGCATAAAGGTTGTTGGATCCTCGGCGTTGATGCGGCACTCGAAAGAATGGCCGCGAATAATTACATCGGACTGTTTGATTGAAAGCGGCAATCCAGAGCAAACACGGATTTGTTCTTTAATTAAATCAATGCCTGTAACCATTTCAGAGACCGGGTGCTCAACTTGAATACGGGTATTCATTTCGATGAAATAGAAACGATTATTTTCGTACAAGAATTCAAACGTGCCCGCGCCTTTGTAACCAATATCAATACAGGCTTTTACGCATGCGGCGTAAGTTGCTTCACGAACTTCTTGTGGAATTCCCGGTGCGGGCGCTTCTTCCAATACTTTTTGGTGACGGCGTTGCAGCGAGCAGTCGCGGTCGCCCAAATGAATCGCATGACCTTGACCGTCTGACAAAATTTGTACTTCAACGTGACGTGGGTTTTGCAGGAATTTTTCCATGTAAACCGTGTCGTCACCAAAAGCAGCTTTTGCTTCGCCCATGGTGATTTGAATTGAACTGATCAGCGTATCTTTGTCGTGCACAACGCGCATGCCGCGACCACCACCGCCAGCAGCAGCTTTGATAATGATTGGGAAGCCAATGCGCTCAGCAATTTCCAAACATTTTTCCGGTTCTTCGCTGGGGTTTGGTAAAGCACCATCCGAACCGGGAACGGTTGGAACGCCCGCTTTTTTCATCGCCTTAATCGCTTCAACTTTGTCGCCCATCATGCGAATTACATCTGGATCTGGGCCAATAAATGTGAAGCCGCTTTTTTGAACGCGTTCGGCAAAGTCAGCATTTTCTGCAAGGAAACCGTAACCGGGGTGCACAGCTTCGGCGTCGGTAATTTCCATGGCGGCGATAATGGAGGGAACGTTCAAATAACTTTTGGGTGACGGGTTAGGGCCGATACATACGGCTTCGTCTGCAAGGCGAACGTGTTTTAAGTTGCGGTCTACTACAGAGTGAACAGCAACGGTTTGAATGCCCATTTCTTTACAGGCGCGCAAAATACGGAGTGCAATTTCGCCGCGGTTTGCAATGAGAATTTTTTTAAACATAAACTGAGTCCTCAGCTATTAAGCCAGAAAAATTCTTAGGCAATAATGACTAATGGCTGATCGAACTCAACGGGGTTACCGTCTTGTACCAAAATAGCTTCAATAACGCCGGCTTTGTCGGCTTGGATTTGGTTCATCATTTTCATGGCTTCGATGATGCAAATTACATCACCGACTTTTACGCTCTTGCCGATCTCAATGAACGGAGCTGAGCCTGGGCTTGGTGCGCTGTAGTAAGTGCCTACCATAGGTGATTTGATGCTGTGACCGGTAATTGCGGCAGGCGCAGAAGCTGCTGGCGCAGATGCCGCTGGTGCGGCAGCTGGAGCAGCTGCTTGTGCAGGTGCTGGAGCATAATTTTGCATAGGTGCAGATACATATTGAACAGTGCCGCTGTTACGGGCAATGCGTACAGACTCTTCGCCTTCTTTGATTTCTAATTCACCGATGTTTGATTCTTCAAGTAATTCGATGAGTTTTTTAATTTTGCGAATATCCATAGGATCCTCTTTGCAACAGTAGTTGATTTTAAAAATAGTAACTAATGATTAATTCTTAAGTAATGAAAATGCAGCTTGCATTGCCAAACGGTATGAATCCGGGCCGAAGCCACAGATAACGCCTTGGGCAATGTCTGAAAAATAAGAGTGGTGTCGGAAGGCTTCACGTTTATGAACGTTGGATAAGTGAACCTCAACAAACGGAATGTTGACTGCCAAAATTGCATCGCGCAGGGCGACGCTGGTATGTGTGAAAGCAGCGGGGTTGATAATGATGAAATCCACGCCTTCTTTGCGCGCATCGTGAATGCGATCAATTAATTCGTATTCCGCATTGCTTTGCAGGGTCTGAAAGTGGTGGCCAGCTTCAATGCACATTTGGGTTAATTGTTGGTTTATGGTCTCAAGAGTGGCGGCCCCGTAGATGCCGGGTTCACGCAAGCCAAGCATGTTCAGGTTGGGGCCGTGAAGTACCAAAATTGTAGCCATAGTGAGTCCTATTGTCGTGAACAGCTTCGAACGGGCTGTTTGACCTCTGGGGGTCGACACAAGTTTCATCGGATTTCAAAAAAGTGGCGGGAGTTTGCCGCAATTTGTGAATTATGTCCACGTTGAGGGTGAAATTAATTTAAATTGCTGAAAATCGCTGCAAGTTTGCAGAAATTGTTACCCGAGGTGATGGTTGTTGCAAGAGGAAACAGAATTTTAGTGACCTGTTACTGCATCTTTTGGGCTTTTTAGAGACAAGATGCGGTAACTTCGCTAAAAAATAGTGTAAATGTAGCAAACGTCGTCTAATTTGGTGCTTTTAATGCATTTGTGACGATAGATGGGGTCAGCAACTGCGGTAAAACTACGCCTTTAGTATTTTTGCCTGCAGGGAACCATATGTATAAAGGCACCCCAATTCGGCCATATTCTTGGAGTAATTGCTTGATATTTTCGTCGGAGTTCGTCCAATCGGCCTTCAATGTAGTCACTTTCAGCTCATCGAATACAGCTTCTACATCAGAATGGGTGAGTGTTGCTCGCTCGTTGACTTTGCAGGTTATGCACCAGTCTGCTGTGACATCAATGAATACAGGCTTTCCTTGAGCCCTTAAGTTGGCCAAAACTGCGGGGGAGTAGGCGGCCCAGCGTTCGTCACTTTCTTCCGTTTTTGTGGCTTGATAGGGGATAAATATTGCGAATAGAAGCGCAACAAGGGCAATGCAGATGTAAGCTTTGCGCGCCATCCCTGCGGCGGGGCGGCGATAAATCCAACATGCGAAGGCGATTGAAACCGCTCCAAGGCACGCAGCGAGCATTAAGCCTGAGCCTCCTTGGTTGGTGAGTACCCAGAGTAGCCAAATGGCACTTATATAAAGAGGGAAGGCGAGAAATTCTTTTAGTGTCTCCATCCACAAACCGGGCTTTGGTAATCTTTCTGCCAGTTGCGGCAAGAAACACAGCAGCAGCAAGGGCGCTGCCATACCAAGGCCAAGCGCAATGAATACGGCAAGGCAAATATAAGCAGGCTGAGTTAATGCAAAGCCTAAAGCCGCGCCCATGAACGGAGCGGTGCAGGGGCTTGCGACCACGGCAGCTAATACGCCGGTAAAGAATGAGCCTTGTAGGCCAGATTTCTCAGTCAGGTTTTGGCCCACACCCATTAACGAACCGCCGAGCTGAATGTAACCGCTCATTGCCAATCCCATCACAAAGAACAGGTAGGCGAGCGCGGTAATAAGGCCCGGTGATTGCAGCTGGAATCCCCAGCCCACGGCTTGTCCACCCGCCTTCGCAACCAGTAATAATCCAGCGAACCCTACAAATGATGCAACTATACCGAGGGTATACATAAGCCCGTGCAGCTTGATGGTTTTTTCATGGCTTTGTACAAGGCTAAGCACTTTGATGGACAGCACTGGGAACACGCAGGGCATGAGATTCAGGATGACACCGCCGAGGAATGCAAAAAGTAAGGCTTGCCACACCCAAAGTTCGTCCTTCTGCGGCTCAGATATTGGCGCTTGCTGTTGCGCGGGGGCTGCAAGTGATTGGACGCTGGGCACAGGTTTGTTCGCCGTTTTCTCTACTTTATTTTGGGTGGGGTCGACATGCAGAGTTTCGGAATAGGGCGGGTAACACAACCCTGCTTCTGCGCACCCTTGCGAGGTGACTTTTAAATCAAAAGCGGGTGTTAAGCTCGGTACAATAAAGTCTGCTGTCACCTCATGATAGTGAAGTGTCATATCTTTACCGGCAAATTCGTCGAATTTAGGTTTGCCTTGAGGGCTAAAACGTGGGGTGAGGTTCACCTCTGGCGTTGCACGAAATTTAAAGCGCTCTTCATACAAGTAATATTTGTCGGCAATCGTCCAGGTGAGGCTTAGTTGCTTCGTGTTTGCATCCAGATCCTTAAGCTCGGCTTTGAGCTTATAGGCTTCGGTAACGGGTAAAAAATCGTCATGCGTGGTAAAGCTCTCGGCTTTCGTGGAGGTGCTGGCTTCATCCGCTGCTTTAAATCCTTCAGCCGACGTAAAAGATGCAGGCAAGAGAATGAAATAGAGAATCGCGCAGGCAAGATGTTTAATTCGATTTTGCGACAAATTAAATTCGGGCAAGCGGAAAGAACTTGGCATAATGAGCGCCTTGCTACAAAAGTGAGTTGGTAAGCCAGCTGATTAAACGGGAGTGGCATAAATTGCTGCAAGTGTAGTCGAGTCGGGAGGTTGACCGCCAGCTGTCTTGTTAGATTGCGATTTAATGAATCTTTAGTGCGCGCTCTGTGTCACAGGTTAGGCTTCTTGTTTTCGGTCTAGGTTTTCAGTTTCATCAATATTATTTATTTCATCATTTGTTAAGTAGAGAAGGTTGTCATGTTTAGCTTGTTAAGTGTTCACGCTGTGAAATCACCTAATTGTTTTAAATTATCTAAAGGTTTCAAGGTGCTCAGCATGCTTGGGTTGGCGGCAGTATTGGGTGCCTGTCAATCTGCGCCCAAACAAGAGGGCGCTGCACCTGTTGTTCAGCACGTTCAAGCCCCAGTTGAGTTGACGGCGCAGCAAAAGGTCATCAATTCACTTCTTGCAGAAGCAGACTATTGCTTGTCTCAAAATAGATTATTAAACCCTATTGCTGATAATGCTCACGACCGTTATCGCTCAGTGTTGTTGATGGAACCAGAAAACGAACGTGCAAAATTAGGATTGCAAACTATTTCACTACACTTGGTGGAGCTTGCTCGCAACGCAGCTAAGCGCGGCAACCTGACGGAGGCGCAAACCTTGATCAGGTATGCGCGCGGTGTCGACAATAATCCAGTGGTACAAGATGCGGCGGAAACTCTGCGCAAGCAATTGGGTAGTGCGCCAATTGCAAAAGCTTACACACCTAGCGAAGGCGAGATTGTGCTGGATGCAAAATTGCTGCAAGCAAAAGATCCGCAATTAACAACACAATTGGTTGGTATTGCACAAAGGGCCAAGCAGACCGATCAATTTGTTTTAATCACCGCTCGTACAGATACAGAAGGCCGTTACATCTACCAATTGTTACGTAATGCTGTGCCCGGTTATTTGGTTCGCGGTGATATTAAAATCGGCGCGCCAGCACGTGTTAAGTTGGTTAAATCCCTCGATTGATAAGAGCGTTTGGGTGTTCAATGACGAAATTAGTTAAAAAAATAGCGTTTAAAAATATCGTATTGATGGCGATTTTTTTTGTAGCCGCGAATACGACATTCGCGGCCCAACCGTCCACTTCAGAACTTAAAGTGACTAACGCATTTTTTTATGTCCCCGTTGGAGCCAGTAAAACAACTATGGCGTTTTTTACCATCATCAACAACTCGAATACTGATGTTCGGATTACTGGTGTGAGTTCACGTTTGGCTCAACAAATTGTTCTCATGCCAGAACCTGTATTGTTAGTTCCTGCGCATCAATCAGTTGCATTGAAATCCAGTGGCCGTTATCTACAAGTTAACAATTTAAAAGGCAAGCTAAGTACGGGGGACGAGCTACACTTAGTCATAAGCCTAAGTAATGGGCGGAGTATTGAGGTTATTGCACTTGCAAAAAGTGCTTATGACCAAGTGCATGGCCATTAAAGGGTGGCATCATGAGTCTAATAAAATTTTCGGGTTTCAAATCATTATGGGTGCGGGGGATGCGCCGTGCCCGCGATGAATATGAAGAGACTCAAAGTGATATAGAACATGCTCGACCTTTTTACCGTTGGTTAATCTACGCGTTTCTCGTTTACATTCTTTGTGCAGTTTGCGTGGGCATCTATTGGAGTTCAACACCAGAGCCGGTGGATATTAGATCTGCAATGCAGCGTCAAATGAGCTTATTGGAAGCGCCCGCCACCGCACCCATCTCCCATGGTGTTGCTACCACCTCTGCATTAATTGCAATTGCGGATACTTTATTGGATAAGCCTGGTGGTTATATCTCGAATGATGTGTTTCCGCCCGGCATTTGGCTAGACAATATGCCGCATTGGGAGCTAGGCGCTCTGATACAGCTGCGCGATACCACGCAAATTTTGCGCAGTTCGTTTAGCCAAACTAATTTAAATCATGATTTGGACGTTGATTTACAAAAGGCTGAAGTTCGTTTCAATTTTTCAAACTCATCTTGGGGATTTCCCGCTACCGAATCTCAATATGGTTCAGGTATTGAACATCTTCAGGAATATAATTTTCGTTTATTAAGATCCGCATTGGGTAATGCGCAATTTCATGCGGATGCGCAACATCTCAACGATTATTTAGCCGGTGTTGAGCAGCGCTTGAAAATATTATCGCAACGTTTAACGGCGAGTGTTGGCCCTTCTGTTGAATCTAATTCGTTAGACGCCGAATCCAAACAAGGTAAAAAAATAGTCAGTTCTTTGTACAAGAAAACACCTTGGTACAAAGTAGACAATGTTTTCTACGAAGCGCGTGGATCATCTTGGGCGTTAATAGCTGTCTTGGAGGCGATAGAAATTGATTTTTCTGATGCGCTTCAAAATAAAAGCGCGCGTGCAAGTTACGAACAAATTATTCGTGAATTAAAACCCACGCAGGATACGGTATTGAGCCCCATCATTTTGAACGGCGATGGTTTTGGTTTAGTTGCCAATCACTCGCTCACCATGGCTTCGTATTTGGCGCGTGCGCAAGCTGCTATTTCTGATTGCCGTCGCCAATTATTAGTTCCCAGTTCTCAGTAGCTCCTATTTATGGCTAATGCTTTCCTATTGACTCGCCAATGGCGCGATACTCGCGAGGGTATTCTGCTGGATTTTTGGTGGGCAACAGAACGGGGGCCTGTGTGGACTCAAATTGCTGGGCAGGAAGTTGTTTTTTTTGTATTGCGCCAAGATGCAAAAAACATTCAAAAAATCTTAGTAGGTGTTCGCAATTGGCGAATGGCAGAGGTTGATCTCAACACTTTTTTGAGCTTTCCGGTAAATGCACTTTACTTTTCCAGTCAGCGTAGTGCTCGCGAATCAATTGAGTTGTTAAAGCAGGAGGCTATTGGTTTTTGGGAAGCTGATATTCGCCCCCATGAGCGCTATTTAATGGAACGATTTATCACGGCGGCCGCCACAATTGATTTGCCTGATATATTTGATGCATCCAAAGCTGTGTTAAATCCGCGAATAAGCCCAAACGATACGCGCATACCCTTAAAAATGGTTTCGCTCGATATTGAAACCTCCATGGACGCAAAGCATTTGTTTTCTATTGCAGTGTGGGCGGAGCAAGATCGCAAGGTGTTTATGGTGGGTGAGGGAGAAAATTCTGACACTCATTCTATTATTTTCTGTGCGAATCAAAAAGAATGTTTGCGTGCCTTTTTAAATTGGTTGAATGCCTATGATCCCGACATTCTTATTGGTTGGAGTGTGGTTCAGTTTGATTTATGGGTGTTGGAAACGCTATGCCAGAAGGAAAATATGGCGTTCGAATTGGGCCGAGCAAAACAAGCGGTGCATTGGCGACAAGAAGATGGCGATGGCCGTCGCTACGCCATTATTCCGGGCCGAGTTGCACTGGATGGTATTGAATTGCTAAAAGCAGCTAACTACCGTTTTGAGAGTTACTCTTTGCAATTTGTATCTGAACACTTGTTGGAAAAAGGAAAATTACTGCACGGCGCTGATCGTGGTCACGACATAGCGCGCTTATTTGAAGAAGATAAACTCGCGCTTGCAGATTATAATTTGCGTGATTGCGAGTTGGTGTGGGATATTTTTGCAGATAAAAAATTGCTGCACTTTGCGGTGGAGCGAAGCCAGCTTACGGGTTTATTGCTGGATAGAATTGGCGGTTCCGTCGCGGCGTTTGAATATTTGTATTTACCTCGCTTGCATCGGAAAGGTTATGTTGCCCCTAATCTTGGCGAACTTGAATCTGATGTGATCAGCCCTGGCGGTTATGTAATGAATTCTCGCCCCGGGATTTATGACAACATCCTAGTGTTAGATTTCAAAAGTCTGTATCCAAGTATTATCCGAACTTTTTTAATTGACCCCTGTGCATTCTGGATTGCTGAGCATCAAGGTTTATCTGAAGATGACTTTTTGGAAGGTTTTAACGGCGCGCGATTTGCGCGTGAAGGGCATATCTTACCGCAAGTCATCGAGCATTTATGGTTGGCGCGGGATCTTGCCAAACGCGATAAAAATGCACCTTTATCTCACGCTATAAAAATTATCATGAATTCTTTTTACGGTGTCTTGGGCTCTACAGGATGCCGCTTTTTTGATCCGCGTGTCTGTAGTTCAATTACTTTGCGAGGGCATGAAATTATTCAGCGCAGCCGTGATTGGATTGAGCAACAGGGTTATGCAGTCATTTACGGTGATACAGATTCGCTGTTTGTATGGTTGGAAAATAATTGCGTTGGTAAACCCCCAAAGAATAAAGAGCAATGTCAAAAAATTGGTGATCGCTTAGCGCGTGAGTTAAATCAGTGGTGGAAGAAAACCTTGCAATCCGAGTACAGGATTAAAAGCCATTTGGAAATTCAATGTGAGACACACTACCTTCGTTTTTTAATGCCCACCATTCGTGGTAGCGATTTGGGTACCAAGAAACGTTACGCGGGCGTGGTAGAAAATAGTGGCAAAACTGAAGTTGTATTTAAGGGGTTGGAAAATGTTCGCACGGACTGGACAAGGCTGGCCAAAGATTTTCAAGAGCAGCTTTATTCCAAAGTTTTTGCGGGTGAGGATTACCTGGATTTTCTTCGTGAAACGGTAGCTGACGTTCTTGCAGGCAAGCGCAATGAAGATTTGGTGTATAACAAACGCTTGCGTCGCCACCTGCATGAGTACGAGAAAAACGTTCCCCCGCAAGTGCAGGCCGCACGAAAGTATGTTCAACTCACGGGGAAGCCGGTAAAGCGCGGGGACTGGATTGCTTATGTCATTACCACCAGCGGTGCTGAACCGCTGGCCGCACAGCAAAGCCCGTTGGATTACCAACACTACGTTGATAAACAGCTTATGCCGGTAGCTGATAGCATTCTTCATTTTATGGAACAAAACATGACCGAACTTGTCGATACCCAGTTGTCGCTATTTAGTCATTAATTTTCCAGAGGATATCATTATGAAACTATCGGGCATGTTTATTTTACTCGTGTTATGTCTGTGCTCATGCACCAACAAACAGGTTTATAATTCGGTGCAAAACGGTAATAAGTTTGAATGTGAAAAGCTGCAAACGGTGCAGCGAGATGAATGCCGTAAACGTATAGGTCCTTCGTACGAACAATACGAAGACGAACGCAAGCGATTATTGAAAAAATAGGTTATGGGAATAGTCTCCCACTAAAGAGTAAAAATAATGGAAGAAATATTAGAGTTACTGCGTGACCACAATGTGAGTGTTCCTGTTCCGCTAGATTTGCCGGATGAAGATCAGTTGGTGATGATTGAGGAAGAATTATTGCTCCCCATTCCGCGTGATGTGCGCGGCTACTTGTTAGAAGCAAGTGATGTGATATACGGCACCTTGGAGCCCGTAACGGCGGCAGACCCCAACTCGCATACTTATTTGCCAGAAGTCACCGCAGTTGCTTGGTCGCTGGGTGTACCCCATTATTTGTTACCAATTTGCGAGGATAAAGGCGCTTATTACTGTGCGGATCCGGAAGGTGAGATTGTGCTGTGGAAGAACGGCGAATTAACAGATGAAACCTGGACTTCTATTTGGCAGTGGGTGAGGGATGTTTGGTTGGAGTCTTGATTATCGGAGAGGACGTTTTTTCAGGGATGTCGTCTTACGCAGTTACAGGTGTGACGACATCCAGAATATACATTATTGAATTTTCACTAGATACATTTTCGGCCATTGCTTTCCGGTAATCCAAAACGCTTTTTTATCCCCATCGTAAGCAATACCGTTTAGCACGCTTTCTGCATCTTTTACTTTTAGATTTTTTGCAATTTCAGCGAAATCTAAAACGCCCACAACATCACCATTGGCTGGATTGATTTTTAATATTCGGTTGTCATGCCAGATATTGGCCCAAATGAAACCTTCCGCGTACTCCAACTCATTCAAATTTAAAATAGGTTCCTGCTTATATTTTACCTCAAGGTTTTTTTCGACAGCGAAGCTTTCTGCGTTGTGGAAAAACAAATGTTGGGTTCCGTCGCTGCGGATAATATATTTTCCATCGTTAGCTAAGCCCCAGCCCTGACCGGTGTAACTCAAGTTTTTTTGGAACGAGAAATCTGCTGCGTTGTAAACAAATACTGTATTTTCCTGCCAGGTAATCAAATAGAGCTTGTTGTTGTGCAGCGTTAATCCCTCTGCAAAAAAACGATCTGGGAGGCGTTGCTTGCGCGTAAATGGCGCTGTCATTTTTTCCCACGAGCTTGTTGGTTCAGTTACGGGGTATGAAACGATTTGGGATTGAGCATAAAGCCCGCTGCTTTCGTAAAACTCCCCATCTTTTACTAAAAAGCCCTGCGTAAACAGGTTTGTTTTGTGCGAGCGCTCCGCAAGAATTTTGTAATCTATGGGCATTGCCTTGGCCAGCGAGTCCGCTTGCGCCGACGAGAAATTCGCAATCGACGCGAGGCTAAGGCAAAATAGGCCAATAAGATATTTCATAGTCGTTAAGGCGTTCCGTTTGGCTAACGAGTTGCATTCGGTTAATGAATTCTTTTTGTCATTCATTCTTTCAGGGCAGTATCATGAAGCGTTTGCGTTCATTTGTCAGTATCACCTTGCTTGGCGGGTTTATGGTGGTTTTGCCAGGCGCCATTTTGGTGTTGTTTGCCGAGTGGTTGTTTGGTGTTATTAGCCGCTTGGTTAAGCCGTTTAATGATTGGGTAGCGAGTTGGTCGCCGCTCACGAATTATATGGCTGATTTTGCTGGCGTCGCCGTGTTACTGGCGGGCTGCTTTTTAATTGGCCTTTTGGTGAAAACAAATATAGGCCAATGGCTTCACGACTTGATTGACGATTTTCTGGGCAAAGTTTTACCCGGTTACCAAACTATCAATAAACTGGTTTCACAGCTGTTGGGTGGTGAGGGTAATACCTCGTTGCTGAAAGGGGAGGCGTGCCGCGCCTATATTATGGGGCCGAATGTGCCAATCTCAGTGACGGGCATTGTGACCGCAAAGCATGTGAATGGTGATTTTACCGTCTATGTGCCAACGGCACCCTTCTTAACCTCGGGCATGGTTTATCACTTGGGGGCAGATAGCGTTGTCTTGTTGCCACATATTTCTGTTGAGGCGGTTATGCGTACTATTATTGCCTGTGGCAGCGGTTCGCAAGTGTTGATGGAGCCCTTACCTTTGGAATAGTTTTTCCTTCCGCCAATTTCCTTAATGAAAAAAAGGCCGCCTTTGCATAACAAGGGCGGCCTTTTTTTGCGCATTTACTTATTTCTTCTGCGAAGACTTATTGGGCTTGGCTTTTTTGCTAACCGCTTCTTCAGTGCTTGCCTTTGAATCTGCTTTTGCAGGTTTGCTAGCACGCGTACCGGATAGAGAAACATTGACAGACGGTAACTTGGGGTCTTCGCCGCGCTCGCGGCTCTCCACATAATTAATGGCATCGGCAACCGCGTTGACCACTTTATTGTGAATTTCATGCATGTCTTGTGGCGACATAAAAAACGTCATGTCTACATCATGGCGAATGTAGCGGGGCGGCATTCTGTTGAGCGCTACACAGGCAACATCGGCAAGGAATTCTCTATCGCCCTCTTTGGCCCGTGTGCTCTGTTCAAAAATCTCTTCAAGCACTAGGCGTTCGTAGTAATTGTGGATAAAATCTATTTCGTCGTAAGCAACAAGGTTGTAATTGCGGGAGTTGGTCAGCATGGTCCACGTCTCTTATTAGGGCTTGGCAGGGATCAACTGAGTATAGACGGAGTTTTGGTTTTGCGAGATCAACGTTTGTTACGAATCAAATCCCGTATGACGAACCGGGCAGGATGCAGAGCATTGGCCAAATCACGCGCTAGGGGAGTGGGTTCCTGGTTGATTTGCGCTGCAAGCAGCTCGGCACAGAGTGGTGTGTAGGCTAAACCGCGTGCACCGTGGCCAATATTGATGTAAAGCCCCGGCCAGTAACTTCCGCTGGCGGTAATTCCTGCTCTGGCGTTTTTACGCAGCGGTGCGAAATCACTCACCAGTTGCGCAACCACGGGCAGGGGCCCCACAGTAGGTAAGTAGTCAGGCAGGGAACAGCGGAATGCAACCCGGCCTTGCAATTGATTTGGATCGGCTTTTACTTCAAACGACGGTAAATGGTCGCGTAAATTATCCAGGTTGGTTTGATGATCTGTTACGCGAACGTCCGTTTCAGAATCTTTTAAATTAAAAGTTGCGCCCGTGCAAAAAATGCCATCTTGCGCGGGGCTGATATAACCTTCGGCGCAGACAACAGTTTTGATAGATGCGTCGGTTGAATGTGCTGGCAAATAAGTCACTTGGCCGCGAATTGTCTTGATGGGTAAATGGTTGGATTGGTCAAAATCTCCAGCGTGTTTAGCGCTGGCAACAATTGCAACGGATGCGTGTTTTGTGTCGCCCGTTTTTGATGTCACTTGCCAGCCCTGTGCAAGCTTTGTGAGTTCGTTAACGTCGAAGTCATAGGTGACATTGATAAGCGGGTGATCAACCAAATAGGCGCAAAGCTTACGCGGGTCTATCCAGCCAGCCTGTGGAAAAAATAATCCACTTTGCGACAAAGGAATACCGGCTATTTCACTCGCTTGTTCAGCATCAACAAACTCAACCAGTTCAGTAGCGTGCGAAAACTTTTGTTGTAACAGGTTGTGCAAATCCGCTTCAGATTGTTTATGCGCAAGCTGTAAAACGCCGCAATTATCACCGATGTTTTTCCACAGCGGACGGTAAAAATTCAATGCATATTGCAAACTCGCCAAATTAAATTCGGCTTGTGCTTCTTGCATGGGCGATAGCTTGGCGTAGAGCACGCCTTGTGGATTGCCGGATCCTTCTTGCGCTAATGCATGGTGACGCTCAAGAATAGTAACTCGCCAACCACGCTCGGCCAGCGCGCGCGCCGTGTGGCAGCCCGCCAGACCACCACCGATAATTAGCGCATGTTTTTCAACGGGGTTTAATCTTTGCGTGTTGACTGCCCAAGGCACAGGGTGGGGCGAAAAACTACCGCGATAGGTGAAATCATTTGGATTAAGTGTTTGCGGTTCATCCACAAACACAGCTTTAACCATTTCGCGTTTACGACCAAAGCCTGCCACTTTTTGAATGGCGAAGCCTGCCTTGGTTAAACCATTTTTTACAATGGCGGCGGCGCTGAAGGTGGCCGCTGTAGTTTCCTGTTGGCTCAGATTGCGAATGCAGGCAAATAATTCATCACTCCACATTTGCGGGTTTTTGGAAGGCGCAAATCCATCCAGAAACCAAGCATCCACGTTAATACCCGATGCAGCATATAGCGGATGAGTGGTTTCAAGCAGTTTGCTAAAACCCTGTGCCGCATCATCAATAATAAGCGTGAGTTTGATGCGACCATTCTGAAAATTCAGGCGATGAAAACCTGTGCCGACAAAAACCGGATAAGCCGCAATTAGTTGTTCCGCAAATTCATTGAGTTCAGGCCAAAGCGCCAGCGCGCGGGCGAGATCGGCTTTGTGTAGCGGAAACTTTTCAACGCTAACAAAATTCAGCTGCGCAGTGGTTGGTGCGGTTTTAAGCCACAACTCCCACGCGGCTAAAAAATTCAAACCAGAACCAAAGCCGGTTTCGGCGATGATAAAGGTATTTGACTCACGCAGTGCAGCCCATCGTTCTGGCAGTTGATTGTGTTTTAAAAAAACGTGGCGGGTTTCTTCCAGTCCGTTTGCTTTTGAAAAATAGACATCGCCAAATGCGCTCGATAAAGGTTGGCCGTCCGCATCCCACTCTAGTGACGCAAGCGTAAAAGTATTTTCGGGCGGGGATGATTTCATTAGTAAACAGACAGTCTTCAAAACGGAAAGCGATTTTGCCACAAATCAATTCTGAGTTCTCATTAATGCACATTAAACCGGTGCTCGGTGCAATTTCGCCTGTTATGATTCGCCTAAATTCCTGGAGCAATATTATGACTGATCCCATCTGTTTAGCCCGTAGCGGCAACCAAGACCTCGTGTTACTCCCCGCGTTGGCGAATCGCCATGGTTTGATTACGGGTGCAACGGGTACGGGTAAAACGCTGACATTGCAAAAATTAGCGGAATCTTTCGCGGCACTGGGTGTACCGGTTTTTTTGGCCGATGTTAAAGGTGATTTATCGGGCATTGGCGCGGCTGGTGTTTTATCGGACAAGCTGAAAGCTGCTATTGCCGAACGCGGAACCCTTGTTCCGGAGCCAACGGCGAATACGCCGGTGTTTTGGGATTTATGGGGAAAGTCTGGTCACCCGGTGCGCGCAACCATTTCCGATATGGGGCCCGTGTTATTAGCGCGTTTGTTTAATTTGAACGATACCCAGGCTGGTGTGTTGCAACTGGTGTTTAAAATTGCCGATGACAACGGGTTGCTGTTGTTGGATTTAAAAGACCTGCGCTCCATGCTCAATTTTGTGGGCGAACATGCTAAGGAATTCACTACCTCGTACGGCAATATTTCCGCTGCATCCATAGGCGCAATTCAGCGTGCGTTGATGGCGCTTGAGCAAGAAGGCGGCGATAGCTTTTTTGGCGAGCCCATGCTCAACATTCAAGACCTGCTACAAACAGACGCACAAGGGAGGGGAGTGATTAATATCCTCGCGGCTGACAAATTAATGTTGTCGCCCAAGGTGTACGCCACCTTCTTGCTGTGGTTGCTTTCCGAACTTTTTGAGCAACTCCCTGAAGTAGGTGATTTGGCAAAGCCAAAACTGGTTTTCTTTTTTGATGAAGCCCATTTGCTATTTAACGATGCGCCGCCCGCGTTGGTTGAAAAAGTAGAGCAGGTAGTGCGCTTGATTCGCTCGAAAGGCGTAGGTATTTATTTCGTTACGCAAAACCCTTTGGATATTCCCGATACCATTCTTGGCCAGCTAGGCAACCGTGTTCAACACGCCCTGCGCGCCTTTACACCGCGCGATCAAAAAGCAGTAAAAACGGCGGCGCAAACACTTCGTGCAAATCCGAACTTTGATGTTGAAGCTGCCATTACAGAATTAGGCGTTGGTGAGGCACTCATATCGCTGTTGGACGAAAAAGGTCGGCCAACCATTGTTGAACGCGCCTTTGTCCACGTGCCGGGTTCACGCATTGGCCCGCTAACACCGCAAGAGCGGAGCGACCATATCGCCAATTCATTGGTGGCTGGCGTTTATGAAGCGCTTGAAGATCGCCAATCGGCGTTTGAATTATTACAAGCACAGGCAGCAAACCAAGCGCCAGATTCGAATGGCGCGAGCGCACCTACATCAAACGGTAACTCTGCTGCCGACGGAACTAGCGGAGGAGTAAGTGTAGGTGGAATAAATATGGGCGGACTAAACGATATTCTGTTTGGCTCAACCGGCCCGCGCGGCGGCCATCGTGATGGTGTTGCTCAAATTGCGGCTAAAACGGTTGCGCGAACCATTGCGAGTGAGGTGGGTAGGCAAATTATTCGCGGTGTGTTGGGTTCTATTTTGGGGGGAGGGAGATCGCGCCGCTAAGTTTTGTCGAACTGGCGAATCGTTTGGGCTCTTATACTAGAGCCCAAATTCCGCGCGAATCTGCGCGCACCACGCCGTAACACGCTCAGCCGTTTTACTGAACTCGTTTTCTTCATCCAGTGCTAAACCGACAAACCGAGTGCCGTCAGGCGTAAGCGCTTTGGATTCTTCGTAGGTGTAACCTTCAATTGGCCAGTAGCCGCAGGGGATTGCGCCGCGCGCAACCACTTTGCTGTGCAAATAGCCCATGGCATCCAGAAACCATTCTGGGTAACCGACCTGATCGCCAAGGCCGTAAAGCGCGACTTTCTTGCCGGTGAAATCGACCTCGTTAATCTCATCCCAGATTTCTTCCCAATCTTCCTGCAGCTCGCCGTAATCCCAAGTGGGAATTCCCAGAATAATGAAGTCGTAAAATTGCGCGGTGATGATGGGGGTTTCGTTGATATTAAAAATATCGACCCATTCTTCGCCCAATTCGGCGCGAATTTTCTCGCCAGCCATTTCGGTGTAGCAGGTAGAGCTGCCGTAAAAAAGGCCAATTGGTGCCCGTGTGTCGGTCATAGTAATTGTGCCCATGCTGCGAGCCATTCAAGTGTAAGAGCTTCAGGATCATCCCCAGAGCAGGCGTCCAGTACCAGCGGTTCACCAATTCGTACTGCACCCAAATCCGCGAAGGCGGCGTCCAACATTCTTCCCGCTTCATTAAAGGTGTTGTAGCTGCTGTCCGCTAAATTGATCACTCCGTAGCGCTTGCCTGCAATGCGTGGGTAGTCACGTGTTAAATGAAGGAAGATGGGCTCGATGTTATCTGGCAGTTCGCCCGCGCCTGTATTGGAATGGCATAGCAACAGAACTTCATCCTTATCGCGAACCAAATCTTCCGGGCGGGCATAAGTGTTCAGGCTTAGATCGTGCCCAAGTTCCCGTAGACGCTGGGCTGCGATCTCGGCAATTTGCTCGGCGCGCCCGTAAACACTGCCAACAAGAATTTGAATAGATGCCATAAGAATCCCCTAATTGGAATGGCGCGCATCATAGTGGTTTTGAGCGGGAAGCTAAACCCGTTATTGAGCAACAGATAGGTTCAGTGCGCCTTCATACCCTTGCTGCCGCCATGCTTCAAAAACCATTACGGCAACGGAGTTGGAAAGATTCATGCTCCGGCTGTTCGCAACCATGGGGATTCGCAATACCTGATCTTGCGGAAGGGATTCGCGCAGTTCTGCCGGTAAACCACGGGTCTCTGGGCCAAAGAGCAAATAGTCGCCGGCTTGGAACTCTGGGGCGCTGTGGGGGCGAGTGCCTTTTGTACTCAGCGCGAAAATTCTACCGGGTTGTTGTCTCGCCAAAAAATCGTCCCATCCTTTATAGGTTTTAACGTCTTGCAGTTCCACGTAGTCCAGCCCGGCGCGGTTGACGCTCTTTTCATCCAGCTTAAAACCCAGCGGCTCAATTAGGTGCAATTGGCAGCCGGTATTGGCCGCTAAACGTATGATATTTCCCGTATTCGGCGGGATTTCTGGTTCAAACAAAACAATATGAAACATTTGGCGTTTTTACCTTTTATGGTCTAAGGTCATGATAAAGGTTATGTTTGTACTCTCGATTATAGAGAAGAGTTATTAGGCAATTATAAAGAAGAGTTATTACGTGGTTGAGGAAAAATCTCACTCATCCACTTCGCAAATTTACTTCATCCTATAAATAGTCAACATCAAGAGGCACTTGGTTGAACTGGTTCGGTGCAAAATCACGGCAAAACGAAATCATCGGTGTGGAGTTTACAGCCGAAGGAGTTGCTTTCGCTCACATAAAGCACCCGTCCACCCAGCAACCCTTGCTTAACCACTGCGAATTTATCCCCGTTGATGCCGGTTCAAATGCCACTGACTTGTTGCGTGCGCGTTTGGTAAAGCTCGGCTTGCAAAAAGTACCCTGCAATATAGTAATGAGCCCCGGCACTTATCAAATGCTCTTGGGCGAGGCTCCGAAAGTACCGCCAGAAGAACTCGCAGAAGCGTTGCGTTGGCGAGTAAAAGATTTAATTCAGTTTCCAATTGCTGATGCAGTGCTTGATGCATTTTTGCTTCCGGAAGATAGCGCCCGCGGAACCAGTCGCATGGCCTACGCTGTTGTCGCTCAGCGCAATAATGTGGTTCAGCTAATTGCTCAAGCAAAAGAAGCGAGCCTGGATTTGCAATCTATTGATATCGCGGAGCTCGCGCTGCGCAATCTCGCTCAAACATGTTGTGACACCAAGCGTGGAATTGCGTTGGTCAGGTTGGGGCAGGGTGGCGGTAGCTTACAAATTATTCGCGACGGTAATGTGTATTTAACCCGTCAGTTTTCGCTCGCTTACAACGCTGGGCTGCTCGACGACTTACCGGGCGACGTCCTGGTGTTAGAGCTGCAGAGATCGCTGGATTATTTTGAGCGCCAAATGCGCCAAATTCCTCCAAGCCATGTGTACCTTTGCGGTGAGAATGTCACTGCCGATAAGCTCACGCCAGAGATACGCAACAGTCTCGCCGTTAAAATTGAATTATTTAATGTTGAAACCGGTATGCAGTTTGGCGCGGGCGTGCAAGAGCACAGCTTGTCACTATGCCTACTCGCTTTAGGTGCGGCCCTACGTGAAGATACGGTGGGGGCAGCCTAATGCAACAAATTAATTTATACCTCCCCGAATTTCAGCCCAACCGCGAGCCCTTGCGTGCAATTCACATGCTGTGGGCGGGTTTGATGTTGATCATTTTATTGATTTTGTTTTCAATCTATTCCAATCACCAATACAAACTGCTTGAGCAACAACTCGCCGGCGAAAAAGCGGCCCAACAAAATATGCTCACTCAGTTACAGGCTATTAGCGCTAAAAAGCCAGCGCAAACCAGCGCTCAACTGGATGCAAAAATTGCTCAGCTGCAAAAGAATTTACAGCGTCACATACAGATTCTGAGCATGATTTCGCACCAGGATTTGGGCAATGACAAAGGCTTTTCGGCACAGGTTAGTGCGCTGGGGCAGGCTTCATTAAATACCATGTCGATTGATAGTTTTTCCTTGCAGCGGGGCGGAAAGTATGCCGAGCTGAAAGGGCTCACGCGCAGTGCAGATCAAATTCCTTTGTACCTACAACGTTTGCGTAAAGATCCTGCGTTTGCAGAAGTTGGCTTTGGCGTTCTTGCAATTGAACGGGATACTCAATCGGGATTGCTGAAATTCGACCTAGCTAAAGCAAAAGATGAGAAAGATGCAGCAGGAGGTAAACGCTAATGTTTGAATCTCTTAAGCTGGATTTTTTGGTGTCGTTGCAAGAAAAAATTGATGCACGAATCATGCGTGAGCGAGCGCTCATATTGCTTTCTATTCTTGCTTTTCTTTTTATGTTTTGGAGTTTCGCTGTTCAATCTTCTCTTGATAAAAAAAATCAAGAAGCTGCGGCGAGCCTAGCAACGCTTGCAAGTCAACGCGCCGCGTTACAAACACAAATTACGGCAGCAACACAAAGTTTGCTGAATGATCCTGATAAACCTAAGAAAGAACAAATCGAGCAGCTTCAAAAAGATATTCATGGTGTTGAAACTCAGCTGCAAAGCGTTTCGCATAATCTTATTCGAGCAGAGCAATTACCGCAGGCCTTGCAAGAAGTTTTGCAGAAGTCTCAAAGCCTCACGTTGTTGGAAGTAAAAACTTTGCCTGCGCGCGAACTGCAATTCGTGGAGGCGGCATCAATTGCGTCAGCCACAACTCCTGCTGCAACGGCCGCACCCAGTGAGCCAACGGCTGGTGTGTATCAGCATGCAGTTGAGTTACGTGTTTCCGGTAGCTACAACCAAATGTTGCACTTTTTAATTGAGCTTGAGCAATTGCCTTGGCGTTTTTACTGGCAAAGCCTGGATTACAGTGTTGATAAGTATCCCAATGCTGAGGCCACACTACGTGTATACACCTTGAGCTCAGACGAGGGTTTATTCGGTGTTTAAGAATGTATTCAACGCGTTACTCTTATTCGTGAGTTTGGCTGCACATGCCCAAGACTCAGTGACTGACCCAACAAAACCCTTAGGGTTTGCGGCGGGGGCAGGCGCGGCTGGCAAAAGCACGCAAGAAACTATTCAGCTGACGAGCATTTTAATTGCCGAAGATAGAAAAATCGCCATCATTAATGGCCAAGCAATGCGTGAAAGCCAAACCCTAAAAGGTATTGGCGCAACAGTGAAAAAAATAGATGCAGATGCAGTAACGCTGCAGCAAAACGGTAAAGTCTGGCGTGTGGCATTAAATAACACGGCTATTCGCAAATAATTGCTTTTGGAGTTCTGGCTATGCCACTCAAGAAACACAACCTCATCCTTCGCCGCTCGCTGGTCTTGCTTTCAGTGTCAGCTTTAGCGTTGATTAATGGTTGCTCAAATAACAGCAACAAAAAAATTGTTGCTGAAAATGAAATGAGCGGAATCGTCGCTGAACAAGCTGAACGCAACAAAAAAGCGACAGAAGTTCCGCCAGAAGTTACACAAGCATTACTAGACAACAATTCAATTAAAACAGCCAATGGTAAAAAGTTCGCTGAGCATTTTGATGTATCCGTTCGCTCTGTGCCCGCGCGCGATTTTTTTCTTGGTTTGGTAAATGGTACTGGCGTTAATGTGGTGGTTCATCCGGATGTTACCGGAACCATTTCATTAGATTTAAAAAATGTAACTATGGATGAAGTTTTGCGCGTAACACGCGATATCTACGGTTATGAATTCAAACAAGAGCGCGGCATTTACACCATTTATGCCAATGCTATGCGTACTGAAGTTTTCCGTATCAATTATTTGGATGTGCAACGTGTAGGTGTGTCCGACACAGCGGTACTTGTGGGGCGCGCGCAATCAGGCGGTCAAGGTGGAAATAGCAACGGTAATAGCTCTGGCGGTTCAAGCGGCAGTAATGGCGATACAGCAAACTTATTGGGCATGCTTGAGTCGGCCGAAAAAAATAAATCATCCAACGGTGGTGGTCAGGGCATAACACCCGGCTCACGCGTTCAAACTCTGAATCACACTGATTTTTGGTCTGGCTTGCATAGTACCGTTTCGTCCATCATTGGCGGTGATGGGGGCAACCGTTCAGTCACTATTTCACCACAAGCAGGCATGATTGTTGTGAAAGCATTGCCCAGCGAATTGAGTGCTGTAAGAGAGTTTTTGGAGCGCTCTGAGTTAAGTGTAAAGCGTCAGGTTATTTTAGAAGCCAAAATTTTAGAAGTTAATTTGAATGAAGGTTTCGAAGCTGGCGTGAATTGGGGGGCAATTAGTGGACAACTTGCTAACGCAAAAAATGTTGCAGATGGATTTAAAATTGGAACAAGCGGTGAAGCAGTTGGAGAAGTTCAAGAATTTAGAAATCTAAAGCGTAATGTCATTCTCACCGATAAAGATGGTAACGAGACGCTTCAACAAATTGATGTGCGCGAACCTATAGGGGGCACTTTCTCTTCGTTATTGCGCGTTCAAGATATCACTAAAGTTCTTTCTTTATTGCAAACGCAAGGTTCTGTTCAGGTACTTTCCAGTCCGCGAGTTTCTACCGTTAATAATCAAAAAGCCGTGATACGTGTTGGGTCTGATGAGTATTTTGTAACAGGTATTTCCAATAATACAACGTCAAACGCAACCTCCGTTTCAAGTACACCCAATATTGAATTGTCGCCGTTCTTTAGTGGTATTGCTTTGGATGTTACACCGCAAATTGGTGAAGACGGCGAAGTGGTTCTTCATATACATCCCGTTGTTAGCACGGTAACAGATCAACAAAAGAATTTTACGGTAGGCAGTCAGGATTTTTCGTTACCTATGGCGCTTCGCGGTATTCGTGAATCAGACAGTATTGTTAAAGCCAAAAACGGTCAAGTGATTGTCCTAGGCGGTTTAATGCAAGAAAACAAAAATAAAACCAATGGCAAGCGTCCATTGTTGGGCGATATTCCTTTAGTGAATGGTTTGTTCCGCACCCAAAACAAAGCTAGCACCAAAACCGAACTTGTTATTTTATTGCGCCCAATAGTTGTTGATGGCGATACATGGCAAAACCAATTGCAAGAAAGTGAAACGCGTATTCAAAAAATGGGCGACGAATACAGGAAGCAATAAAGCTTCCTTTTTTACTTGCAAGATAATCGTTAGTCGAGGTCATTATGTACCGCCAGCACTTTGGATTAGTGGAGCATCCGTTTTCGCTGACGCCTGATACACAATTTTTCTTTAATAGCCAAAGCCATCGTGAAGTGCTGAGTACGCTACTACTGGCACTTCGTCACAGCGAAGGTTTTATTAAAATTGTGGGCGAGGTGGGTACCGGTAAAACGCTGTTAAGCCGCAAGCTTTTGGCAAGCCTTGGCGACAACTTTCTCACCGCCTACATTCCGAATCCCTATTTAACGCCAGAAGAACTGAAATGGTTTCTTGCAGAAGAAATAGGCATTGCCTATTCACCCGAGATGCCTTCTTATCAATTGTTGCGTGAAATTAACCAACGCTTGGTCGATCTTGCGCAACAAAAAAAGCAAGTTGTGCTTGTTGTTGATGAAGCTCAATCCATGCCGCGAGAAACCATTGAAGCCTTGCGTTTGCTCACAAATCTGGAAACAGAAAAAAATAAACTTTTACAAGTTGTATTAATAGGTCAACCAGAATTAGATGATCTTTTAAATCGCTCGGATCTTCGTCAACTTAAGCAACGCATCGTTTTTTCAGAATACTTGCATGGGATTCCACGTAGGAGCTTGCCGGATTACATCAGTTATCGGTTGAGTTCTGCAGGGTACCGCGGTGCAACCTTATTCTCGAGTGGTGCGCTAAATTTGCTGTATCGCGCCTCTGGTGGGGTGCCGCGTTTAATCAATGTAATTTCTCACAAGGCTATGCTGGCGGCTTATGGCGAAAAGAGTGAGAAGGTAACACGTAGTCACATGGCGCGAGCCATTGAAGATACAAGAGAAAGTAAATCGATTGGGCGTATTCTTGCTCGGCGGAATATGTGGCTCTGGCCTGGGGTTGCTCTTGTGGCTACTGTTTCTGCATTAATTTTGCCTGGCTTGCTTGGAGTGAACTTATGAGTTTGCTCAATGACATGTTGAGGGATTTATCCCAGCACAAGCCTGTTGCTGATGGTGCCGAGGGTTATGATAAAGCCTTGCTTGAGTCATCTTCGTTTGTGCAAAAAAAACAGCAACCCTGGGTTCCAATGGTGGTTTTTTTTATAGCGATTTTTTGCGGTGTAATCCTTGTAAAACATTTTGTATTTCAGCATGAGCAACTACCATCAGCAGAGTCAGTGTCTCTCAATCAAGCGCTGAGCACTGTGAATAACAATCCCATAGATAAGGTGCCCGCCGCTAACAAACCTGTTGAAAAAAGTTCTGTTGATAGTAAACCGACTGATGTTGACCTTGGACTTGAAAATACAAATCAGCCAATTGCGCAACATCATTCTACTAGTCAGGAAATGCCTACAGCTGTTGACGTTGATCCGGTTGCCGCAGAACAGGATCATGTTAGCGACCTATTTTTACAAGCTGAGCGCGCTATCAGCATGGATCGTTTGACTTCCCCTATTGAAGATAACGCTTATAACTACTACCAAAAAATTCTCACGTTAAGCCCAAATAATAGTTCAGCAAAAGATGGGTTGGACAATATTGCCAGTCGTTATATGTCCAAGGCCCAAGAACAAATTAATGCAGGCAATCTTCAGCAGGCGCAAGCGTTAATCCAACGAGCACGCTTTGTGTCAGAGCGCTATGTTCAAGCGCACGACATTTCGATTGGCGATGTGGCGGCAGCAAATATCGGTAAAGCTTCAAATGAAACTAGTAGTGCCGAGTCTTCAACGTCAGAAACAATTAAATCCATACCCGTAGTTGAAGCTCAACGCCTATCTGTTACGCCGAATGCGGCATGGAAGGATGAACAACTCGCCAAACATGCGCAACAACTTGTTCAGCAAGGTAAACAAACGGAAGCAATCGCACTGCTAAAAAATCTTGTTGCCACAGAGCAAAATCCTTCGTTGTCTGCCGCTCTGTTAACCGATTTGTATATTCAACAAGGTAATACCCAAGCGGCAAATATTGTTTTGGAAAAAGCGACTTATTTGCCGGCGGATGTGAGCACCAAGCTACAAGCTCAGTTATTGGTAGCGCAGGGCGATAACAGCCAAGCCATATCTCTCCTTGAAAAAAATCTAGCCTCTGCCCAAGCAAATGAACCCTATGGTTCTTTACTGGCGAGCCTCTACCATAAAACCGCGAATTATCAACAGTCTGTTGTTAGTTACCAAGGGTTGTTAAATAACTTTGGCGAAAAGCCTGCTTATTGGTTAGGGCTTGCACTTGCATACGATGGTTTGGGCCAAACAAAAAATGCGCTTCAAGCTTACAAGCGCTTGGGTGAATTTCCCCAACTGCAAGATCAAGTAAAAAAATATACAGATCAACGAATTGCTGCATTGAGCGGCGAGTGAGATAAACATGTTTAGTTCAGCAAAACGTATTCGTATCGGCGACTTACTTGTCGAAAAAGATATGATTACCGAAACCCAATTGGCTCATGCACTGCAAGAGCAAAAATTGAGTGGGCGTAAATTAGGTAATCAACTGGTTGAATTAGGTTACGTTGATGAAAACGAACTGCTTAACTTACTTTCTACACAGCTTGAAATTCCTTTTGTTCAGTTAAAGCAGTTTCGGTTTGATAAAGATCTGGTGCAGACTTTACCTGAAACAAGTGCGCGTCGTTATCGCGTCATTGTGTTGCGCGAAGATTTTGATGGTTTGCTGTTGGGTATGGCTGACCCTACCGATATTTTTTGTTTGGATGAATTACAACGCATTCTGCAAAAGAATTTGAAACCTGCGGTAGTGCGTGAATCAGAGCTGCTGGATATTTTGGATATTGCGTACAGCCACGCCAGCGAGATTGCATCTTTGGCGGGTGAGTTAGATGAAGAGCTGCAAGAATCTGCAGTGGATTTGGACAGCTTCATTGCCGATTCCGTGGATAGCGATGCTCCGGTTGTTAAGTTGCTTCAAAAAATATTTGAAGAAGCATTAACCAATAAAGCATCGGATATTCATATAGAGCCCGACGAAAAAGTATTGCGTATTCGCAACCGTATTGACGGCGAGCTAATAGAGCAGGTGATGAATGAAAAGCGTATTGCCTCTGCGCTGGTGGTACGCATTAAATTAATGGCGAGCTTGGATATTTCTGAAAAGCGTTTACCGCAAGACGGCCGGTTTAACTTAAAGGTAAAGCACCATAATATTGATGTGCGTTTGTCTACCATGCCAGTGCAGTTCGGTGAATCGGTGGTAATGCGGTTGTTAGATCACACCGATGGCGTGCGTAGTTTGGACAATGTGGGCATGCCCCCGCATTTAGTATCGCGTTTCCGTAAAGTCATTACTCGTCCCCACGGACTCGTGTTGGTTACTGGGCCAACCGGTAGTGGTAAAACCACCACACTTTATGGCGCTTTATCGGAATTAAATACATCCCAGAAAAAAATCATTACGGTGGAAGACCCCGTTGAGTACCGCTTACCGCGTATTAGCCAGGTTCAACTTCATGAAAAAATTGGTTTAACTTTTAGTAGTGTACTTAGGGCCACTTTGCGTCAGGACCCGGACATTTTGTTGGTGGGTGAGATCCGCGATGCTGAATCTGCCGAGATTGCACTACGTGCATCCATGACCGGCCATTTGGTGTTGTCAACACTTCATACGAACGACGCGATTAGTTCGGCGTTGCGTTTATTAGATATAGGTGTTGATGGCTATTTAGTTGCAACGGCACTAAAAGCTGTTGTTGCGCAACGCTTGGTGCGACGTATTTGTTCCAGTTGTATTCAAAACCATGTGCCGGATGCAAACGAGCTGCAGTTGTTGGCAACTATTTCAAAAACAAGAAATTTTTCTTCAGTTACCTTTAAACAGGGCGCGGGCTGCCCGCATTGCAACAATACCGGTTACCGTGGCCGCATAGGTGTGTTTGAAATGCTGGAATTAAACGCGCCCATGGCAGAGGCTTTGCGAACATCTGACATTAATGGATTTGCAAAAGCGGCAAGTGAGAGCCCAAATTTTAAAACACTCAGTCAAGCGGCGCTCGAGTATGCAGAGCAGGGTATTACAAGTTTGGACGAGGTGATGAATATTACTGCTCAAATTGAAGAGTTAAATTGATATGGCCGTTTTCCTATTCAAAGGCCGCAACGCCGATGGCCGATTGGTTAATGGCCAGGTAGAGGCTGCAAACTCAGATGCAGCAGCAAGCCAAATTCTTGGGCGTGGCATTACACCGGTTTCAATGGATGAGCAGATCATTCAGCTCAGTTGGCGTGAGCAGTTTGAACGCACTACCAATCTTGGCAAGGTTGAAACTGTTGAGTTGATTATGTTTTGCCGTCAAATGTATACCATCTCCAAGTCAGGTATCCCATTAGTAAAAGGCTTGCGTGGTTTATCCTCGTCGCTGCGAAATTATATGTTTCAGCGAGCATTGGAAGATATTGTTGTGCGTTTGGAAACAGGCGTTGAGCTATCTACCGCTATGCGATTCCACCCCAAAATTTTCAATAACCTTTTTGTGAGTATGGTGAGTGTTGGTGAAAATTCGGGCCGATTGGATTTGATATTCAAGCAATTGAGTGAATACATGGAGCGCGATTTAAATACCTCCAAAAGTATTAAAACGGCTTTGCGTTATCCTATGTTTGTACTGATTGCTATCAGTATCGCCATGACAATTATTAATATAAAGGTAATCCCGGCGTTTGCGGGAATGTTTGCTAACTTCGGCGCTCAATTGCCTTTGCCAACGCGGATTTTAATGGGTATATCAGAATTTTTCGTGGCTTACTGGCTTTACATGTTGGTAGCAGTTGTAGGTGCTGTCACCTGGTTTTTTCATTATATAAAAACACCTGATGGCAGCCGTTGGTGGGGGCAAAAAAAATTAGGCTTAATAGTGGTGGGCGATATTATTGAGCGCGCTTCGCTTGCGCGCTATGCGCGTTCATTTAGTTTAATGCTAAGTGCAGGTTTACCCATCTCAAACGCCTTGGAGCTTTGTGCTCGCGCAATTGATAACAATTATCTGGGGGACAAAATTCGCGGTATTCGTGCGGGCATTGAGCGTGGTGAAGGTTTGTATCAAACACATTTGGTTAGCGGTATGTTCACGCCACTGGTGCTGCAAATGATTTCGGTGGGGGAGGAGAGCGGTCAAGTTGACACTTTGCTCACCGAAGTTGCCGAGTTTTATGAGCGAGAGGTGGAGTACGATACAAAATTATTGGGCGATAGAATTGAGCCGCTTATGATTGTCATTATGGCGGGTTTTGTTACTGTGTTGGCTTTGGGTATTTTCTTACCCATGTGGGACATGTACGCTGTTCAAAACCATTAGGTTAGCTTGAGAGCTTTTATCATGAAAAAAAGTTTAGGCTTTTCCAGCTTTGAATTTTATTTTGTGATGGTTGTTATAGGTGTGATATTGCTTTTTGGAATCCAACGTTACAACAAATTAGCAGATGAAACGCATCGCTTAAGCTTTGAAGTGCTTGCACAAAATTTTAGTGCAGCTGTTTATGCTCATCACGCGCGTTGGATTACTTCACAACAAGTGTCAGATTCTAACGCTGTAATAGAGGTTGATAATAAAAGAATACAATTTTCGCGCGAGGGCTGGCCCTTGGGCGCAGATCTCCAAGATTTTACTTCCGTACAAATAACCTTGCCCGGCTGCTTTAGTTTGTGGGGTGTGTTTCTACAAAACGCGCCAGCAATTTCAGTATTTACCCATGAATTACCCAGCACTCATCCTTACCAATTGAAACTAACAAGCGAGGGTAATTGTCGCTATGAATGGACAGCACCCAATAATCGCAAATTCTACTTTGAGTATTCCCCAACAACAGGCTCGGTGAAATCTCAAAGCTGGGCTATTCCTCGCAATAGTGAGTAAATTCCTTTTAATAACTGGCAACTTCTAACTATTGAACTATATTTTGGTTAATCAAGCCGTTCTCATGTAAATGTCTTGACGAGACAGGGATAGAGCTGGTGGCCTTGCTATTGTTTTGATGTTTGAAGTGAATCTACTATTTTTATTAGCTATACAACACACTTGTTTGGAGCCTTGTTATGAAAACTCAACAATCTGGTTTTACACTGATTGAGCTTATTGCGGTAATTGTTATTTTGGGTATTTTGGCAGCAACGGCACTGCCCAAATTTGTGGATATGTCGGGTGCGGCACAGCAATCTGCAGTTGAAGGTGTGGCCGCGAGTCTGGGAAGTGCTATGTCTCTCAATTACGCTGCGGGTGTGTCTGCAGCAGCTGGTGTGGTTGGTGGTCCCACTGCCGTTACGATTGCGAACTGTACCGATGGTGCTAGTTTGTTAGTTGGTGGAGCCTTGCCAACCGGCGGATATGCAATTACTTCGCAAGCAGTAGCCGGAACCATCGGAACAGTCCAGTCTTGTGCTCTCACTCTCACAAAAGGGGCAGTTGTAAAAACGGCAAACTTTAACGCTATACGAGTTCCCTAATCCTGTAGGCTTGACATGGTTTGTATGAGGAGTGACGCGCGCGGATTTACTTTAATCGAGTTAATAACGGTGATTATTCTCGTGAGTATTATTTCTGTGACGGCATTCTCCCGTTTAGGTAATATCAGCTCTGCAAATGTACAGGCTAGCCGCGATGACATCATCGCGGCTTTATTTTTTGCGCAACAGACTGCTATGGCGCGTAATAACATCCAACTCGTAGTCACATCCAATTCTGTAAGTGTTACTGAAAATGGCACGCCCATTGTTGTTCATAGTAAAGGTTATCCCTTGGCACTTGCTTCTGGCGTTTCCGCAACTGTTGCCACATTAACTTATGACAAGCTCGGTCGAACCAGCGCAACTACCATTGGCCTTTCTTCAACGTCAGGCGCAAGTGCAAGTATTGTGGTAGAGGCAAGCGGTTATGCGCATTAATAGCATTGTTGTAAGTGCGCGGCAGAGAGGTGTGAGCCTCATTGAGCTTATTGTTTTTTTGGTTGTTATTAGTATTGCCAGTAGCGCGCTCATGGCAACTTACGCTTACAGTGTAAAAAATAGCGCTGATCCCATTATTGCTGTGCGCGCGCTTGAGCTTGCGCAGGCAAGGCTAGATGAGATTCTTGCGCTTAAATACGATGCGAGTACGCCTACAGGTGGTGTTCCCGCGTGCGGAAGTTCAGCGGTTGGCGCTACGACTTGCAACAACCTTCCTGATTCTGACATGAACGATGTGGATGATTTTAACAACGTTACTGATACGCCATACACGGGTTACTCGCGTACTGTTACCGTTACAACTGCGAATAACGAAAAGTTAATTAGCGTTAAAGTTACAGCGCCTAAAAACACTACTTACACACTCGCAGCTTATAGAGCGAATTTTTAATGTTGCTGCTCCGTTTGCCAATTCAAAATTCACGCGGTTTCACCTTAATTGAAATCATCGCCGTTATTGTTGTGTTGTCCATATTGGCGACTTTAGGTGGAAAATTTGTTGTTGAGTCAACCAAGTCATTTCAATCAACGCAAACAAAATCACGTTTACTCAATACCAGCCGACAAGCGCTTGAGCGAATGTCTCGCCAGCTGCGCATTGCTTTGCCTTACAGCGTACGTTTAACAAACAACAATATGTGTATTGAGTTTATGCCTATTGCGAGTGGTGGGAATTATGCGGGTTATGTTCCGGATTCTACGAACGTTGCTAGTGCAAAAACAACGCTAGATGTATCTCCCCATGCTATTGATTTTGGAACAGCTGTTTATGTGAGTATTGGTGCTATGGCTGCAAGCGAGCTTTATGGTGCCAGTCCTAGCTCATTAGCAACTTTAACGTCTCGCTCTGTGAATACCATTAATTTTTCGCCCGCAAAAGGCTGGAAGCAGAATTCGATTAACAAGCGTTTTTATTTGCTTGATAGGCCTCAAGCGTTTTGTGTGGTGAACAATCAATTGCGCTTTTATGCTGACCAAGATGCAACTGCCCAGAATGTAGACCTAGCGTCTGTGTCCAGCATGCTTGCCGACAATGTAGCAGGAACTACAACGCCTTTTACGTTAACGGCAGGCAGCGAAAACCGTAACACAGTCGTACAATTCAATATTTCATTTGGACAAGCAAGTGCGCTCGGCACTGGCTCAGAATCCATAAACATGAATCACTCGGTGATGATACGAAATGTCCCCTAAAAATCTAACAAGACAGCAAGGCTTTCTCATGCCGCTGGCGATTTTTATTATTGTGGTGATGGGGATATTTGCGTTGGTCATTTCACGTAATACGATTCAAACATCTACATCCGCTGCACTTGAAGCTGTATCAGCCCAGGCCTTTTACGCGGCAGAAAGCGGTGCTCAACGCGGAATGCAGAATTTATTTTTTCCTGATGCAAGTTCACGTCAACAAGTGGATGCTCGCTGTGTTGGATTAAACGCGACTCACGCGTTTAATGTAAATGGTCTAAAAAATTGTTCGGCGGTGGTGACGTGTACCTGTCGTTATGGAGACAACACCAGTTGTGCGCCTAGTACTGCGGTGAACTATACATCTGCGGCCGCCACAAAAATCACCACCAGTTATTACACCATTGCCAGCGCAGCGGCCTGCGGTTCAGGTACCTTGCGTGCGGTGCGAACAATAGAAGCAGGTTCGTTTTTAACGCAAGAATAGTAAACAAGAATAGATTTGGCTCTACATACAAAGTTTTTGAGCAACAGACCCTAACCTTAGGCAAAACAAGAATGAAGATAATTACTTGTTTTTTAGCGCGATTAGCAAACCAAACTGAAAAAAAAATCATTCAGCTAATCGCTTTTGTGTTTTTAATTGCTTGGAGTAACGTTCAGGCGGCGACCTATACGCTTACCAGCGGTAGTTACCCTCCGTGCGTTAACGGCAACGGTTGGAGTGTGAGCGGGGCTACCTATACATGCACCGGCAACGGCAGAGTGACACTTGCAAATGGCGATGTGTTAGCGGCGAATTCTTCAATCACCATAGTGGCTGCTAATGGTTTTTCATTGAACAACAATACGATAGGTTCTGCTTCTAATTCCATTAACTTGAGTTCAAGCTATGGAACGATTGTTTCATCTGGCACAAACACAGTGTATGGAACGATTCAGGCTTCCAGTGGTGCTGTAACGCTTGTAGGAACAACCGTTTCAGGGGCCATCACAACGGGCGGGGTGATTAACCTTACTGGCGGTAGCGTAGGAGGTCTTGTAACCAGTAGTAGTAACACGATCACTACATCAAACACTAACTTGTCGGGCGGTGCCAAGGCGCAGTCGGGTATGAGCATCAGTGGCGGCACTCTCTCAGGTGCGTTCACAATGACTGCCAACAATCCTGCAACATTCGCTAACGTGACTATGAGCAGCGGCAGTGTGTCTGGAGCCAGCACTGTGAGCATCACGGGGAGTGTTCTCGGCTCATCAAGTAGCAGTGTTAGCGTATCTTCAACCAGCGGGGCTATAAGTCTCAGTTCCTCTACGGTTTATGGAAATTTAACGGCGCCCAACTATTCGACGGTAAACGTCGCGTCTGGTAGTGCTGTATCAGGCAGTTGCTTGCCCAACTCAACGCCTGCAAATGCTTGCAATCAAGCGCCCAAGTGTACAACCGGCTTGGTTGGGGGCTTGATGGGAAATTATTTTAATAACATGACGCTTTCCGGGAGCCCTGCAGGGTCGCGTTTGGACACGAGTGTCAATTTTGATTGGAGTACCGGTTCTAGCGGCGTGACAGGTGTAGGGGCCGATAATTTTTCAGTGCGCTGGACGGGCTCTTTGCGAGCCCCAAGTACGGGGGCGTACCAGTTTCAAACGTCATCTGACGACGGTGTGAGGCTTTGGGTAAACAACGTACTTGTCATTGATCAATGGAATGACCATTCCGTCACCGTACATACCAGCAACAGCGTTAATCTTGTTGCCGGTCAATCCTATCCAGTAAGGATGGAGTTTTATGAAAACGGTGGTTATGCGGTTGCGCAATTAAGGTGGAACCAACCTACCAACAGTTCGTTTGCCCCTATTGATACTGAGGCTGGGGTGATTCCGGATACAAGCGCGTCCTGTGCTGTTCCTGTGGTGACCTGTAACAGCGGGTTTATTGGTGGAGTAACTGGGCAGTATTACTCTACCGCTGGGTTATCTGGGGCACCTGCGGGCACACGTACGGATAGCATGATTGATTTCAACTGGGGTGCCGGTGCTCCTGGTGTTGCGGGCGTGGGTGCAGATAATTTTTCTATACGCTGGGACGGTACATTAAAGGTTGCCACCACAGGCAGTTATCAATTTGAAACGGTTTCAGATGATGGCGTACGCTTGTGGGTAAATGGTATCCAGGTCATTAGTAATTGGACTGATCACGGCGCAACATCAAACACCACAAGTGGGATTAATTTAACGGCTGGCGTGAATTATCCGGTGCGTGTGGAATACTACGAAAGAGGGGGTGACTCGGTCATTCAATTACGTTGGAAAGTACCGTCTGCCGCAAGTTTTTCAACAATTAATAGCTGCCCGTCCAGCATAGCGGGATACACCATCGTATCCAGCACCACAGGCATCACCTGCGCCGCCGAGCAAATTACCTTCACCGCTGTTGATGGCACGGGTGCGGTAGTGGCTCCCCCATCTGGCACCAACGTTACGCTATCTACCAGCCCTGCCACGGGCACTTGGGTGGGAGGGAACACTTACAGCTTTAATGGAACCACAACCTCATTTAGCAAGTATCTCCAGCAGACAACGCCCACTGCGTTAGCGCTAGCGATTACAGATGGTGCAAGCTCCGGAAGCGGAACGATTAACTTCGTGGATTCTGCGCTCAAGTTTTATGGCGGTAGCTCTCTCAACTCAATTCAGAATCAGGTTGCCGGCACTGCAACGGGTTCACCTGCATCAACCAATGCGCCAATCTTAAAAGCAATACGGACAGATAACGCTACAGGAGCCTGTGTTGCACAAGTAACAGGAACAAAGAGTGTGAATTTGGCCTACGAATGTGTGAATCCTGCAACTTGTATTGGGCAGACGTTAACGATCAATGGTAATGCCGTGAAAGCGAATAACAAAAATGCTCCCATCACCTACATCGCCCAAAATTTAACTTTTGACAACACCGGAACAGCGAGTATTCCACTTATTTACAATGATGTGGGAGCGGTTACTTTGCATGGTCAGCTCACCTTGCCAGCCAGTGGGAACGATCCGCAAAAAACACTTTCAGGCAATACCAGTTTCGTTGTAAAGCCTCATTCTTTGGCGTTAACTGCTTTGACCGCTGCAGGTGGAGCAAACCCCCAGACGACAGGCGCTGGCGCAGGTTTTGTAGCAGGTGGAAGCCCGTTTCAAATTAAGCTAGAAGCTCACACAGCAGGTGGGGCAATAGCCCCCAACTTTGGTAAAGAAGATACGAGCGAAGCAAGCTTCAAACTAACACCAACACTTGTTTACCCATCGGGTGGGGCGACAACAGCCTTATCAGGCGGAACGAGTTATAGCGCAACTACCCCAGCGGGTACTTGGGTTAACACCTCTGTTATTTGGAAACAGGTCGGTAGCATTACTATATTGCCGGAGTTATCAGACAACGATTATTTGGGGGCTGGAGATCTACAAAAAAAGAATTCTAGTGACCCGATTGGCCGTTTCTATCCAGATCACTTCAGGCTAGACGCGCCAGCATTAGCTAACAGCTGCGGAAGCTTTAGCTATCTTGGGCAGCCGCTCAATGCCAGTTTCGCTCTAAGGGCAGAGGCAGCTGACGGCACCGCTTTGAGTAACTATGGCGGTAATTATTCAACAACAGTCCCCACCTTTGTGGCCGAAAATGCAGATGATGGACAAGGCATAACCCAAAATCTGGCGTCACGTTTTGCAATCAATGCAACGCCTTCACCAACATGGGCAAATGGCGTTTTTAACGTGCCCGTGGGTTCAACTGCAACCTTTGCCCGTAAAACGCCACTTTTTAGTCCAGAAGCACCGTTTAGCGATTTAAGAATAGGAGTGTCTGTCAATGATACTTTCGATGGCAGAAGTTTGCAGGCGCTCGATATGAAACCAGATAGCACAGGCAGTTGTGGCGCAAGTTGTACGGCAAAGCAATTAGGTACTTCTTTAGAAATGCGTTACGGTCGTTTGCGATTAGATGACGCGTTCGGCCCAGAAACCTATCCACTCGATGTCAATTTCATCACCGAATATTGGACTGGTAATCGCTTTGTGCTGAATACAGCTGACTCTTGCACTCAGGTTCCGCGTTCGGCAATTACTTATCCCGCAGGTCCTATCTCGACCGATGCAAATCGAACAGTGGCTTTAACTGGGGGCTCAACTCAAGGGACATATACCAATCTTGCCGCAACTTACGTAGGGTTTAATGCGGGAACTGCGGGACACAAATTCTCATCACCAGCAGGAGGGAAGGGACGTTTTGTAGTTGGTATCAACCTCAATAATTTGCCATGGCTGCGTTACGACTGGGATCAAGACAATGATCATTCAGACGTTCAAATGCCAAATGCCACCTTTGAATTTGGCTCTTATCGCGGCCACGACCGCATTATTTATTGGCGAGAGCGCCTGCAGTAGCTAAATTCTTTGTTAAGCTCAAAACCTTGTAGATTGTCTGGACGTTAAATTATGGAAATGACCACCCCGAGCCTGCTGTTCCCGGCAATTTCTTTGCTGCTGCTGGCTTATACCAATAGATTTGTGGTGCTGACGAACGTGATTCGCCAATTAAGCAGCGTGGAGAACGCCGCCGCAATGGACTTGGTGCGCAGGCAAATAGATAACCTGCGTTTGCGTATTCAGGTTATTCGCCGCATGCAGGCGTTTGGTGTTTTGTCGTTTGTGATGTGTACGCTTTCTATGTTCGCGCTCTTAATGAAATGGCCGGTGGCCGGCCAGTTATTATTTGCAAACAGCCTCATATTGCTGGTTATTTCGCTGATGTTTTCGTTCTATGAGGTAAATATCTCCACCGAGGCAATCAACATTGAACTGGAGAAGTTTGACGCGCGCGTTAGCGCAGCGGGCCAAACCACCGAAAAAGCAGACTAATGCTTTTTCGGCGCCTATATTAGTGGTGAACATCCTCGGCGGGTGCTTCAAGGCGAATATCAACCGCCAGCTCATCAGCGATATTGTCTAGCTGATCATAGAGTTCATCCATGTTTACAGACTTGGGAACCTGAATTAAACCTGTTGCTTCGAACATGGGTTCACCAGACCAAGGCATGCTTGAGCAAGCGGTTTCCAGCTCAATCATGTTAATATGGCGCCCAGCGAAAGCTTGCGCGATTTCAAAGATGATACCTGGGCGATCACTCCCAACTACGCTGAATTGAAACTCCTTGCCCGCGGGCTTTATAGAGTCACTGGCAGATTCCACCACGATCTTTAAGCCTTGATCGGCCAAGGAGCCCAAAGCTTCGCGCAATGCTGCTTCGTTTTCACTCTCAATCGCGACTTGCAAAATACCCGCAAACTTACCCGCTAAATGTGCCATACGGCTTTCAAGCCAGTTGCCCTGGTGCTGGGAAATAGTTTGCGCTAAAAGTTCGACGACACCGGGTTTATCGTCGCTCAGAATAGTGAGTACTAATTGTGTTTGCACAGTAGTTTCCTTTTTATGATGGCATTGGCAGTTCGTTCAAGGTTAACTTTCTCCAAGCGCCTGAACAAGTGAAATATGAATTTATGATTATTCCCCATGAACAAATTTCAGCCGATGCACTGCAAGGCTTAATAGAAGAATTTATTACCCGTGAAGGTACAGATTACGGCGAAACAGAAGTTTCGCTTGCGCAAAAAGTGGTGCAAGTGAAACGACAGCTAGACCGCGGTGATGTGGTCATTGCGTTTGATTCTGCCACCGAAAGTGTATCCATATTAACCAAGCATGATGCCAAATTAGTGACATCTAACGAATAAGATTCTATGAACCATTTATTTTTACATTGTCGCGCCGGCTTCGAAAAAGAATGCGCTGCCGAGATTACTGATTTGGCAGCTGAAGTGGGTGTGTATGGCTACAGCAAAACGAAAGATAATTCTGCTTATGTTATTTTTATTAGCCAAGATCCCAAAGGCGCAATGCGCATCCACGAAGAGATTCGCTTCCGTAAATTGATTTTTGCTCGCCAGTGGTTTGTTACCCAAGCGCCCATCAGTAATTTACCCGTCAATGATCGTGTAACACCATTGGTTGCAGCCGCTACAAGTTTTCCAGCCGGTCGTGAGCTGTTAATTGAAACTGTGGACACAAATGACGGCAAGGAGTTGTCGGGGCTCAGTAAAAAATTCGCTGCACCTTTTAGTAATGCGTTGAAGAAAAAGCAATTGCTAAATCCAAAAAGTCCCTGGCGTTTGCATTTGGTGTTTATTACCGGAACCGAGGCCTATATCGGCGTTAGCCTGTACAGCAATAGCTCGCAGTGGCCAATGGGAATTGCGCGTTTGCGTTTGCCAAAAGAAGCGCCGAGCCGTGCGACTTTAAAATTGGAGGAAGCCTGGCATCACTTTATTCCTGCTGCAGATTGGGATACGCGTTTGGCGTCAGGCATGCGCGCAGTAGATCTAGGCGCGGCGCCCGGCGGCTGGACATGGCAACTAGTGCAGCGCGGAATGTATGTAGAAGCCGTTGATAATGGCCCTATGGATAAAAACTTATTAGAAACCGGCCAAGTGTTACACATCCTAACGGACGGGTTTTTGTATGAACCTAAAAAGAAGGTGGATTGGTTAGTGTGCGATATCGTAGATAAGCCAGCGCGTGTAACGAGCATGATTATTCGTTGGTTTGGTAAAGGCCATTGCCGTGAAGCTGTATTTAATTTGAAGCTGCCCATGAAGCAGCGTTACTTAGAAGTTAAGAAGTGCGAAGAGCGAATCCTGAAAGAGTTATCAAGTTTAGGGTTCGATGCGGCTATTCAATTTAAACAGTTGTATCACGATCGCGAAGAAGTTACGGGACATCTGCGCGTTTTTAATTAAGTGAAAAGGTTATGCGGTTTTATCTGATGCGGTGTGACCCAGCACCCATTCAGTTAACAGCGCCCAGTCTTCAATTAATTTTCGCAATTGATTGACATGCTCTGCAGGCATGTTTTGATTCTGTAAAGCCTGCTGGCCAATATCGGTGAGTGCAGAAACTATTTTTCCGATAGTGTAAGCAGAAAGTGATTGGTAAATTTCCGCATTAAAATACATTTCGCCCGTATGCGCACCGTGTAGATTTTCGTAAGGTGCGACATGAATATGCGTTAATGTGTTTTTAATGGCGTTAGCTAACCCTGGATTATTGTTACGCAATAACCTGAAGGTAAGCTCAAGTGTTTGGTGGCTAAAAAAATCATCCGGCTGATTGTTTTCAATATGAATCCGAGACATCGAACCTTGTTCCCCGGTTATGAATAGAAGTCCATTGTTTTAATATCCTAAGCTAGAGTCTAGCAAGTGATGTTTGTTTTGCTGGATGTTTTTAGACGAAGAAATACTATGAATATCGAAATCGATAAAGTTTTAGATACCACTGGCTTGCTTTGCCCAGAGCCGGTAATGATGTTGCATAAAGCTGTAAAAGATCTGCCAGAGAGCGGAGTGATTAAAGTTATTGCTACAGACCCTTCCACCACGCGTGATATTCCAAAGTTCTGTCATTTTTTAGGTTACGAACTAATTCGCCAAGAAGCTGACGAAAAAGAGTATGTATACCTCATTCGAAAAAAACTGACTGAAAATTGAACACTACTGAGTGTGCTAGTTCGCATTATTGGGCACATTTATTTATATAAATTGACACATCAATAACTCTTCATTAATTTGCGGCCCGCCCACGATGGCAGAGCTGTTGGAATTCATTTGGAGTATTTTTTGTGAAAAAGTTGTTGTTCGTTTTATGTGCGGGTGTATTGCTGAGTGTGAATGCAAATGCGGCTGATCTATTGGGCTCTATGAAGAGCGCGACTTCGAAAGTTGAAGAGGCGCAAACCAAAGTAAACGAGACAAAAGCATCTGCTAAAGATGCAGTCTCTTCACCAGAGCAAGCTGCTTTGGGGTTGGTTAAAGCAAAGTTGAAAACGGGCTCTACCAAAGAGCAGGTGAGAAAAGAATTGGGCGAGCCTGTTGATGTTTCAGCCAAAGGTGAGTCAGAAGTCTGGTTGTATGATGTGAGCGCTGTTAACGCATCCTTGGGTGAAAAAGCAGCTATCGCTGAAGCGGTAGGTGTAAAAGTTCCAGGAGCCGATAAGCGCGTAGCCATCAGCTTCAAAAGCGACAAGTTGCACAACATCAAAGTCGCCGGTGAATAAAGCAGAGCTTTAAAAAAAACCGCCCTAGGGCGGTTTTTTTATACATCGTCTACGAGTAAGGATATAGCTGCAAGCGCTTCGGGATCTTGCGCCTTAATCTTGTTGGCAATCTGGTGTTGAAAGAAGTAACGGAAATTGTCATTGGTTTGGGCTGCATACAGACAATCGTCACCGGGGAGTACAGGAGTGCTTACCACCTTAGTATGGTCGGTCAGCATTCCGTAAATCGTCCCGTTGTGAAGCAGGCGCCAGCTCACCACTTCAACTAATGACAAGTGCTTTTGACCGGGCGTTGCCAAAACGGCATGAGTTCCAATCATATCGGGCACTTCCTGAACTACGTCATCGTCGTTTTCACACTCAATTTCGTAGTAATCAGCAGCCGTTTCCAGCTCCACAACCTTGTGGATGGGTGCTTCAAAAAAGACATCATCAATACCTTGGTCGTAATAACCTTCAAAATGGCCGTTCAGAGGGTCGCAGAGGTCGGGGCAGGGCACGATATCGTTTAACCAGGGTACCAAACCTACAACTTCGCCATTAGCGCGCAACCCCCAGCAAAGGATTTTGAGGCTAAACAGTTTTTCGGAGCTAGTATCGTTAGAGTAGAGCATCTCCAAGCCATCCAGTTCAGGGGCAAGGCGTATAAATCGCTCATCATGTAGGGTTGAGAAAGTTTTGCCGGTGAAGAAATCCACCACATTATCCATATTGTGGGTTGGGTTTGAGGTCTTCATAATGCCACCCCCTTAATACAAGCGGTTGGTGATAGCCTGCTGGATAAACGCTGGCTGGCGGTGAGGAAGCGGTTTTAAATGCTACCGTCGAACTAAGTATATGCTAAAGATTTCCAGCGCAACACCCTTTATTGACAAAAAGGCCTTGGCTTTCAAGAGATGACTTATGAAAATTTTGGCGGATGAAAATATCCCTTTAGTGCATGAGTTTTTTGAATCAATTGGGGATGTAATTACTCGCCCCGGTAGAACCATGTCAAATGATGATGCAAGTTCCGTATCTGCTTTGTTGGTGCGCTCGGTAACCAACGTTAATCAAACGTTGCTGGCGTCAAGCCAAGTCAGTTTTGTTGGGACATGCACAATTGGTATTGATCACTTAGACCAGCAATGGTTGCAAAATAATCGCATCGCTTTTTCAAGTGCGCCTGGCTGCAATGCAAATTCAGTTGTTGAATATGTTTATGCAGCGCTTTGTCATCTCGATGTGAATTGGTTGGACAAAAAATTCGGCATTATTGGTTGCGGTAATGTTGGTGGCTTGTTGTATAAACGGTTAAAGCTGCAAGGCGTTGATTGCTATTGCTACGACCCTTTGCTCTCGCCCGAATCAAATCCAGATTTATGTACATTAGACGAAGTTTTGAGTTGCGATATTATCAGCATGCATACCCCGCTCACAAAAACGGGCGCGCACCCGAGCTTTCATCTAATAAACCTTCCTGAGTTGCGTCAATTAAAGCAAGGCGCGATCTTGTTAAATTGCGGCCGTGGCCCTGTTATTAATAATTCAGATCTTTTGCAATTTTTGGATGAGCGCAGCGATGTTCGCGTAGTGCTCGATGTGTGGGAGCCCGAGCCAGATATTTCGTTGGATTTGTTGGATAAAGTGGTGTTGGGGTCACCACATATTGCAGGCTATAGTTATGATGGCAAGTTAAAGGGAACGGAAATGATTTATCAAGCACTGTGTAACCATTTAAATCGCCCTGCTGAACTCAGTGTTAAAGATTTAGTTCCATCCTTGGAAAACAATCTACTGACAACGGATTCGCAATTATCGACTTGGGAGCAAGTGAAAAGTTTGGTCGCAAGAGTTTATTCAATTGCATCTGATGATCAAAACTTGCGTGCGCTTGCGCAGCGTTCTCGTGCAGGTACTGAAAATTTTGGAGTCGGCTTCGATGCGTTACGCAAGCACTATCCGGTTCGGCGTGAATTTTATAATTATCAGGTAGTAGGTGCCGATGATAAAACGGCAGAGTGGTTGAGTGTGTTAGGTTTTAGTTTGGCAAGCTCCACTCATGAATAAATTTAAGCTAGGCGTCATTGTAAATCCCTATGCAGGTATCGGTGGCAGTGTTGGGCTTAAGGGCAGTGACGGCGATGAAATTCGCACAGAGGCCTTTACTCGCGGTGCCGAAGCGCGAGCTCCATTCCGTATGCAGCGTTGCCTTGCGCTATTAGAAGATTTTAAAAATTCTGTAGAAGTCTTTTGTTTCGCTGGTGACATGGGTGAAATGTCTGTACGCGATGCTCATTTGGATTATCGTGTATTGGGTTGTGCTCAGTCAGCACCCTCTGCAGCGCAAGATACCATTGCTGCTGTTAAGTCGTTAGTTAATGAATCCGTTGATATTATTTTGTTCGCCGGCGGTGATGGAACTGCTCGTAACGTCGCCGATGCGCTTGAGCAAATAGGCGCGCAGAATCAAGCAGTGCTAGGTGTTCCTTCTGGTGTGAAAATGCATTCTGGAGTCTACGCGGTTACCCCGGAAGCCGCGGGTGAAATTTTATTATGCTTGCTTAGAAAACAATTGGTGAATCTGCAGGCCTGTGACGTGCGTGATATTGATGAGGCAGCGTTCCGTGAAGGAAAAGTAAAAACACGTTTATACGCATCTATGTTTGCGCCTGTACTTCCGCAGTTTTTACAGCAAGTTAAAAACAGTGGAGCTGTGCAAGATGAATTGGTCAAGCTCGACATAGCTCATTATCTAATTGATCACCTGGTGGATGATGCGCTGTACATTGTCGGTCCAGGTTCAACTACTCAAGTCTTTCTTGAGCAGTTAGGTATTGAAGGCACTTTGTTGGGGATAGATGTGATTCTCAATCGAGAGTTGTTGGCGGCCGATGTAACTGCTGCACAATTAGCGAAGCTCCTTGTTGAACATAAATGCGATGCAAGCCTAATCATTACTGCCATTGGAGGTCAGGGCCATATTATTGGTCGAGGAAATCAGCAGCTGTCCGCACAAATATTGCAGAAAATTGGGCGAGACAACATTCAGGTGATCGCCACCAAAGATAAAATTATTTCGCTTGGTGGCCGTCCTTTACTCGTTGATTCAAACGATCCAGATTTGGATAAATCATTCTCAGGCTACCAATCCGTATTAGTCGGTTACGATGAATTTGTTTTATATCCCATTGGTATTCAGGAAAGCGACGCCACCAATTCATGAATGAATTTTTAATTAAATTATCCGGCCTGCTCGGAACTCTCCAGTCAAAATCTGAACTTGATAGTTACAGGCTTCTGCATGGACGGGGGCGCTGTTTTGATGGATTAGAATTCGTAAACGTCGATTTTTTCCAGCCGGTATTGCTATTTGTCTTTTATAAAGAACCGCCAGACAATTGGCTTGAGGATATTGTTCAATATTTGAGTGACAAATTGTGCGAAGGTTTTTCGTGCGTTTTGGTTCAGCGACGTTATTTGTTGAATTCACCTTCTGAGATTCTGCTAGGCAAATTGCCGGAGAAAGTCTTTGCTCGACGCGGCAATCTTTTATTTAACCTTCATTTAAATGCACAACAAAATTCAGGTTATTTTTTAGATATGGAGTCTGGTCGTCAGTGGGTCGAACAACATGCGTCTGGCAAGCGAGTGCTGAATCTATTTGCTTACACCTGCGCATTTTCTGTTGTTGCTATCGCCGCTGGTGCTGAGAAAGTTGTCAACGTTGATATGAGCAGCGCAGCGTTAAATTTGGGGCGTTCTAATCACCAGCTAAACCATCTGCCAAAAGAAAAATCAGAATTTGTTGCTGAGAATATTCTGAAATCCTGGAGTCGTGTTAAAAAGCCGGGGCCTTATGATCTCGTTATTGTAGATCCACCTTCGTACCAAAAAGGTAGCTTTATCGCAGAGAAGGACTACGGAAAAGTAATTCGCCGATTGCCCGAATTAATGCCTCACGGCGGATTAGTGCTCGCGTGTCTTAATGCTCCCGAGCTAAGCGATGAATTTTTAATTTATCAATTTGCGGAACACTTGCCACAGGCCGAATTCGTAGAACGAGTACAACCTCACGAAGATTTTCCAGATATAAACCCTGCCCAACAGCTGAAGTTGTTGGCATATAGGGTTCCTCCAACACTCAATTGAATTCTTATAAGTAAAAAGCCCGCATTGGCGGGCTTTTTTTTCATTGAGTTAGGTATTTAGCTTATTGTGAGTAGCGTGACAAGAACTCACCGAAACGATTAATCGCTCTGGTTAAATCATCCTCACGTGGTAAGAACACGACACGGAAGTGATCGGTGTTTGGCCAGTTAAACGCCGTACCCTGTACCAACAGAATTTTTTCTTGAATAAGGAAATCGAGAACCATTTGCTGGTCATCTTTAATTTTGTACATATTCAAATCAATTTTGGGAAACAGGTACAGGGCGCCTTTGGGTTTTACGCAAGATACACCAGGAACAGCCGCTAAAGCTTTCATTGCCGCATCTCGTTGGTCGCGCAAACGCCCTCCAGGAATAATTAATTCATTAATGCTTTGGTAGCCGCCTAGCGCAGTTTGTACGGCATACATGGCGGGCACGTTGGCGCACAAGCGCATAGATGAAAGCATTTCCAAGCCTTCAATGTAACCTTTTGCGCGATGTTTAGTGCCGCTGATAACCATCCAGCCGGAGCGGAAGCCTGCGAGACGGTAAGATTTTGAAAGACCGTTGAAGCTCACACACACGACATCCTGCGCCAAGCGTCCCATGGGAATAAACTCAGCGTCTTCATATAGGATTTTGCTGTAAATTTCATCTGCGAAAATAATCAGGTTGTGGTCGCGGGCCAATTGAACGATTTGTTCCAATACGTCCTGACTGTAAACCGCGCCGGTCGGATTATTAGGGTTTATAACAACTATACCGCGTGTTTTATCGGTAATTTTACTTTTAATATCCGCAATATCGGGAAACCAATCGGATTGCTCATCACATAGGTAATGACGTGCTTTACCGCCGGCGAGATTCACTGCCGCGGTCCACAAAGGATAGTCCGGCGCTGGAACTAGAATCTCATCGCCATTGTTCAATAAGGCCTGCATGGCCATAACAATCAGTTCGCTGGCACCGTTGCCGAGAAAAATATCATCGATTTCCACATTGGGAATTTGCAGGCGCTGGCATTCTTGCATAATCGCTTTGCGCGCTACGAAAAGCCCCCGCGATGCGGTATAGCCTTCGGCGTTTGGAAGGTTGTAAATAACGTCTTGAATAATTTCGTCGGGCGCGGCAAATCCAAAGGGGGCAGGGTTGCCGATATTCAGTTTGAGAATACGATGGCCTTCTTCTTCAAGGCGGTAGGCGTGTTCAAGTACGGGGCCACGAATATCGTAACAAACGCCGTTTAACTTGTCGGATTTCTTTATGCTGTTCATTTGCAGTAATATGCCTTAGGTGAGAGCGAAACTGAATTGCAAGCGCGAATAATCGATGTTTGCGGCGCCTCATGTCAAGGAAATCATTATGTCTGAATCACAATTTAACGATGACTCATATTGGCTGGATAAATTGACGCCAGAGCAGTATCGAATCTGCAGGCAAAAGGGTACTGAGCGAGCTTTTACTGGCGAATATTGGAACGAATTTAGCGAAGGGACATATTTGTGCCGTGGCTGTGCTGAACCGCTATTCACCTCTGACACAAAATTTGATGCGGGTTGCGGTTGGCCAAGTTTTTATCAGCCTGCGTCGAAAGGTGTTGTTAAAGAAATTTACGATGGTAGCCATGGTATGCATCGCACTGAAGTGGTTTGCCGTAAATGCGCCTGTCATTTAGGGCATGTGTTCACCGATGGCCCGGCGCCGACAGGATTACGTTATTGTATTAACTCAGCATCAATTGACTTGCAGAAAGAGTAGGTCAATTTCTCCATCAATCGTAGATCTGCTTTTTCTTCCAGCGATCCATGTCCTCTGACGCTATGACTTCTTTTTTCTGGACAGAGGGATCTGTGAGCACTTCAGGCTCTGCTGGCGCTTCGTTACTTAATCGCGCTTTTTCTTCAAGCTTCGCAGTAATGTCATCGAGTTGCGCAATTTGTTTGTCGTAAGCGCGTGTTGTGTTTTCAGCGATCAACAATTTTTTCGCCAGCGTAAAGTAATGAACTGCGAGGCGAAGTTTACCTGCTTGCTGTGCTAATTTCGCGTGATACAAATATGCATCTACCGCCATTTGCAGGCTCAACCGTTTAACTTGATCGGTGTACGCACCAAGCTGCACCTTGTTGATGACTTTCAGGGCTTCTTGCTGGGCCAAGAAATGTTGCAGCTCTTGTAAGTGCTGCCGTATTTCTTTCATTTGCTGGGGGTTGTCAACTCTTGGCCGCTGTGCACTATTTGCTTTGGGTAAGGTGCCAAGTTGATTGGTGTAAAGTGTGATGTCATCCACGTGGCGGGGGTCTTTTGGCTCAATCTTACTAAGTTGTTCGCAGGTATCGATGAGGGCCCTGTAAATCAAGCTCAATAGGTCAGCAGTTAAGAAATTGGGTGGAAATCCATTAATCAAGTGGACAAGGTTTCGCTGCTTTGTTTTGAGCGTCATGAGAATGCGTTGCCGTTGTACAGCCTTCTTTTCAATAGATTGGCTGATAAAGGCATAGCAAGCCAAAGCGCTGAGTAAGATTACGATTGCGGCAAGAAAAATGGCCATAGGTAAATTTCTAAAAATAATAATATGGACAAGTATAGCACCGTTAAATAATCAAATAGCTTAGGTAATATCCAATCGGTTTACATGTGCTAAGTGCTTGTTTCCAAAGTTATAAAATTAAAAATAAAAAGTGTTGACAGAGTAGGGCGTGCTCCTTAGAATGCGCCCCACTTCTGCAGACGACGTCACAAACGTTTCGGTAGGAGGATTCTGGGTCCCCATCGTCTAGTGGCCTAGGACACTGCCCTTTCACGGCGGTAACAGGGGTTCGACTCCCCTTGGGGATACCACTGCGGGAATAGCTCAGTTGGTAGAGCATAACCTTGCCAAGGTTAGGGTCGCGAGTTCGAGTCTCGTTTCCCGCTCCAATTTTTTAAGTGTTGCATTAGCTTTGTTTACCAAGACAGAGTTCAGATTTGTCCCCTTCGTCTAGTGGCCTAGGACACTGCCCTTTCACGGCGGTAACAGGGGTTCGAACCCCCTAGGGGACGCCATTTTTAAGCGGGAATAGCTCAGTTGGTAGAGCATAACCTTGCCAAGGTTAGGGTCGCGAGTTCGAGTCTCGTTTCCCGCTCCAATCTCTCTCCTTGTTAGTCTTCTTTAAACTCCTCCTCAATGTAAACCCATTGATTTTAAGCGTGCTGTTTCGTATGAAAACGGTTCACCTGAATCTGTGGCGTGTTGGCGAAGTTCATCCAACTGTTGGAAAACACGAATTTCTTCGTCTGGCATGTAATGCAAACAGTCGCCACCAAAAAACCACAATAAATCTCTTGGCACTAGTGGCATTAGATGTGGGTAGGCGGCCACAATCCTGCAAAAGATCTGTTGCCCTTGTATTAAAAGATCTGAGCCCCCACTATGGGGAAGTTCGCTAAGCTCTAGAAAAAATTCCTTGTCCTCTTGCGTGCAATCTTCCAAGTAGAAGGGCGGCTGTTCTTTCGCTTGCGCTATGAACGCCTGTAGTAGGCGCAAGTGAAACTCGTAATATGCCTTGTCGTAATCGTTTATGGTCATGGCTACTAAACTCGTGTTACTCAATTATTGAAAAAGAGGCGCTATGTCTGCTGCACTTTCAATTCGAAATCTTACTAAGACCTACAACGATAACTTTGAAGCCTTAAAAGGCATATCTTTGGATGTAATGCCTGGAGATTTCTTTGCTGTATTAGGGCCTAACGGAGCAGGCAAGTCTACCACAATCGGAATAATCAGTTCGTTAGTGCGCAAAACATCGGGTGATGTAGAAATATTCGGTGTGAATATAGATACCAATTTTTCCCAAGCGAAAAAATTTTTAGGCGTTGTTCCACAAGAATTTAATTTCAGCATGTTCGAAAAAGTTGAAGATATTGTTTTGCAGCAAGCGGGCTACTACGGTTTACCACGAGATTACGCAAAAAGCCAAACAGAAAAATACCTCAAAAAACTTAATTTGTGGGATAAACGCAATACTCCTGCACGCATGTTGTCAGGCGGTATGAAGCGCCGACTAATGATTGCGCGCGCTTTAGTGCATGAGCCAAAATTGTTAATCCTTGATGAGCCTACTGCCGGCGTTGATATTGAATTGCGCCGATCAATGTGGGATTTTTTGCGCGAAATTAATGAAGCTGGTACAACTATTATCTTAACCACCCATTATTTGGAAGAAGCTGAAAGTCTCTGTCGCAATGTTGCTATTATTGATAAGGGTTTATTAGTAAAAAATACTAGCGTTAAAAATCTGCTACAGGGATTGAATAAAGAGGTGTTTATTTTCGATACAAACACTGATTTGCCAGATCAGTTTTTAATTAATGGTTTCGCGGTTGAAAAAATTGATGATCACTCATTTGAGGTGGAAGTCGAAAAAGGACAATCTTTAAATCAAGTGTTTGCTGCGCTAAACGAGCAACATGTTTCAATTGTAAGCATGCGGAATAAAGCAAATCGTCTTGAAGAAATGTTTGTATCCATGATTGCTCAATCGGCTGCAAACATCCAATCAAGTAAGAGTGAGGCGAAATAAAATGGAAGCAAGAGAACAGTGGATTGCCTTCACCACCATTTTGCGCAAAGAAATAAAGCGATTTACTCGTATTTGGGTACAAACTTTGTTGCCGCCAGTCATCACTATGGCATTGTACTTTGTTATTTTCGGAAAGCTGATCGGTAGCCGAATCGGTGATATGGGAGGATTTAGTTATATTCAATTCGTTGCGCCTGGTCTGATTATGATGGCAGTGCTTACGAACGCTTATTCGAATGTTGTATCTTCTTTTTTTAGTGCGAAATTTCAGCGCAGTGTGGAAGAAGTGTTGGTGTCACCAACGCCCAATTATATAATTCTTTTAGGTTATACCATGGGGGGCGTTGCTCGTGGTCTATGTGTTGGATTGTTAGTTACAGTTATGTCGTTGATATTCACCGACCTGCATATTCACAGTTGGGTTATCACGTTCGCGATTGTGCTTCTTACCTCTATGTTGTTTTCCTTAGCCGGATTTATTAACGCCGTTTACGCGAATACCTTTGATGATGTTTCGATAGTGCCAACCTTTATTCTAACGCCATTAACTTACTTGGGCGGTGTTTTTTATTCGATTAGTTTGCTTCCTGAAATTTGGCAGACGGTTTCGCGCCTAAATCCTATATTGCATATGGTGAACGCCTTCCGCTACGGAATTCTTGGTATTAGTGACGTTAATATCATGAACGCCATGCTTGGTTTGGTTGCCGGCGTTATTGTATTGTTCGCTGTGAGCTTGCATCTTTTGAGAACAGGAAAGCGTTTGCGCGCTTGATGAGCTAATAATGAAACCATCTATTGATAATAGTCCCTTGGGGCAACAAACCGCGTACTCTTCGTATTACGACGCGAGTCTATTGTTTCCAATTCCGCGTTCAGAATCGCGTAAGCTTCTCAATATTGAAAGTCATATTCCATTTTATGGATATGATGTTTGGACAGGCTACGAATTATCTTGGCTGAATCTCAAGGGAAAGCCAGAAGTCGCCGTTGCTGAATTTTTAATTCCCGCAAATAGTGCCAACATCATAGAATCTAAATCTTTCAAGTTGTACTTGAATTCCATAAACCAAACTAAGTTTTCCTCCTTTGAAGAAGTGAAAAATGTTTTGGCCGAAGATTTGTCCGAAGCGGCAAAAGCTGACGTGACGATAAATATGCATAATTTACGGGAGTCAAGTTTGCTGGTTGATTGCACTTATGGTTCAACCTGTATTGATGATCTGGATATCGAAGTAGATACCTATCATCCAAATGCCGAATACTTAATTGCAGATGATGCAATCGTGGTTAACGAGAGTTTGTGCAGCCATTTGTTGAAAAGTAATTGCCCGGTAACTGGTCAGCCGGATTGGGCAAGTGTGTTTATTGACTATTCGGGTGCGAAAATTAATCGCGAAAATTTGTTACGCTATGTGATTTCTTTTCGTGAGCATCAAGACTTTCACGAGCACTGTGTCGAACGGATATATAGCGATATTTTGCGGCAATGTAAGCCTCACTCGCTGAGTGTTTATGCGCGCTATACACGTCGAGGTGGGTTAGATATAAATCCGTTTAGATCAACGGAAAACAATGCGGTGCCGTCAGTTGGCAGATTGCTTAGACAATAACTTTGTCGCGCAATCGGCTGGCGGCCTTCTCTAAAGACTCAATGACTTTTTCTTTGTCATAGTTACGAATTTTCTCCATGTCTAAGTACATGGAGAAACCTTCCGCGCGATCTTCGAAATAACTTTGGTTTTTCCCTAGGTCCTTACGCAAATCCGCCACCTGATAAACTTTTATAGGTTGCGCAAATCCTTTCACTTGAATTTCGCCTTTGTCGCGGCACATGATGGTGTCTTTACACAGTGACCATGTTTCGTGAGAGATTAAGATTTCATCGGGTTCAGCAGCTGACTCTAAGCGACTTGCTAAATTTACCTGAGTGCCAAGCACTGTGTAATCCAGGTGGCTTGATGTACCGAAGGTGCCAACAGTGCAATAACCTGTGTTAATCCCCATGCGTATCTGCAAGGGTTTTTTGATACCTTGGTTGAACCATTCTAGCTGCAAAGAACGCATTTTCTTTTTCATGGCGACTGCCATAGACACACAGCGCACACAATCCGCTTTCACACCTTGACTGTTGCTATCACCAAAGAGAACCATGATGGCATCGCCCATAAACTTATCGATAGTCCCACCATATTGCGTCACTATCTTTGACATTTCAGTGAGGTAGTGATTAAGCAGTTCATTCAATGCTTCAGCTTCTATTTCCTCGGCAAGTTCGCTAAAGTCTTTGATATCTGAAAAGAAAATGCTGATCTTTTTTCGTTCGGCTTGTAAGGTTTCGTCTTTTCCTTGGTTAATCGCCTTCCAGACGGTGGGAGGAAGATAACGAGATAATTTATAAGCGCGAATTTTGTGCCATTTCTGTTCGTTCTCAAGTTGTTTTTGCGATATAGAAAGCTTATGAAAACGGTTATGCATATAAACGGCGTATACAAGAAAATAGGCTGCAATACCAATCAAGCTCGAGAGGCTGATTTCGATGCTTGTCGATAAAACAAAGCTGGGCGCATGAAAAACGAAGCTCACCAATACGCCTATTGCGAAGGCGGTGTTGTCTTCCATCAGTTTTCGAAGGCCGCCACTGATTAACGCATTGAATTGAATCATGGTTAAAAACAGCACGCAGGGTAAAACACTGAAATTTGTAAAGCCAAGCACAAGACCAATAAGCCCTGCATCAACATAGGATAACCAGCGAACACTTTTTGCGAGTGACTCCGGGTCCTGCTTATGAGTAAAGTGAAAAGTGCCGTAGGCGTAGATCATTAAAATAACGATCGTGGCACTGTAGAGTAGACTGATATTTGACCAATTAATGTAGGAGGCAAGTGTTCCGGCTGCAGCAAAGCAGATTAGCGTACGAAAATAGTACTGCTGCTGGGGTAGTTCTACCTGAGTAGGGGCAGTTTCTTGCTTGCTGGTCATTTCCAAGGCCTGATAAGACGAAGACGCGTATTTATTTTCACGATGTATCTATAACGCAGTATTTCTGTGGCGTATTAAACGTTCTTTAGTACTAAATGTCCATTGGCTGATCAAGTCCCAATTGGTTTACTAATTCCAAAACGGTGATATCAAAATTATCAGGGTTTTAACGAGATTAGCGATTTAAGTCTAGCTACCTAATTTCAATTCAAGATATTTTTCTTCGAGCTCTGCATATTGCTTTTTAAGATCATTCAACTCTGTCTGTATTAACGTAGTATCTGCTTGTACCGCACCGCCAGAGGTCTTGGTTGGGGAGGGTGCAGCGGATGGATTCAATTGCTTTAGCGAAACATTCTCAAGTTCTAGATCATTTATACTGCTAAGGAGATCTTTACTTTCCAGCGTGAAGCTATGAAGCGCTTCTTTGATCTGTCTGTTTTCTTCACTTAGTGCGCTAGTTTCATCTAGCGTTTTTTCCTGTAACGAAATCTCTTCATGAGCTTTGGCCAGCTCATCTTCCAACAATTGAATGCAAGCTTCTGATTCCTGCACAAACCTGATTTGGCGTTGAAGCTGCTGTTGAAGTTCTTGAATGATGAGCTCCTTTTCCTCACTTGTGCTTGCGTCAATAAGTTTGCGCTGTAAGTTGTTGATAATTCGATGTTGATCCGCAGCGACATTGCGTAACTTGATAATTTCTTCAGCCGCGCGAGGGTCTTGGCGTGTGATATTGATCGTCTTATGGTTTACGGCGTCGGGATTTTCAATAATTTGCGTGAAATTATTATGAATGCCGTCATATACCCCGTGATAATTTTCTAAGACATTATTGAAGGCTGCCCGATCGTGAACACCCTCAGAGAGCGCAAGCAGCTGCGCATAGTAGTCTTGGGCGTTGGCTTGGGCTGTCGCCCATTGCTTTTCCATATCGAAAAATAGACGTTTGAATTTTTCGAGGTTTTCAATCCTCTTTTTAGCGGTTTCCAATTCTTCATTTGAATCGCTGCTCGTTTGATTAGCGATTTGATTGGCAAGCAGAGGCTCAAGGGCCTGTAAGAAAATGCTCCAGTATTCGGGTGTTCCCTTCTGTTCGGTAGTGCCTAACTCTTCAGATCGTAAAAACGCGTATCTCAAAGCCAAAATGCGCTGAATCAATGAACTGTCTGGCGGAAGCTCCAAGGCAATATCGCCATCCGGTGAGTGCACGGCAAACTCGGCGGCGGTCGCATCCAGTTCTTCATTTAGGTAGGATTTGTAATTCTTCGGAGGCACAACCGGTGCAGCAGGCGGCTTTACAGGCTCTGCAGTGACTTGGCGTTGGCTTTTAAGAAGCTCTATAAGCTTTTCCTGTTGGCGACGCACCAGTGATTTCAATTTACGGGCGTGCAGAAAGAAAAACAGAATGCCTATTAAAAGCACCAGTATGATTTCTGCCGCGACCATAATTACAGCGTTGGGTACCTGCATGTCATTGACTCATTATTGGGTTGCGCTTTATTGAGCGTCTATTCAGCATTCCATATTATGGTACAGAGTTTGCGGATATACTAATTTCCACATTTATTAAATCTGGCGATAAGGTTAGAGAGGTGATATTGAACGCATTAGAGGTTTTGCAAAACAGGGTATCAATAACCAAACTGACTGCTCCGGCCCCAGATGAGCGCCAGCTGATAGAGATATTCAAAGCCGCTAACCGCGCGCCTGATCATGGCAAGTTGCAGCCATGGCGCTTTTTGGTGGTGGAAGGGGAAGGGCTCAACCGTTTGAGTTCGGTCTTTGTTGACAGTGTAACCTCAACGGGTGCAGCCATATCTGCTTCTGTATTAGAAAAAACTAAGAATATGCCTTTCCGGGCGCCTATGATTCTAGTGGCTATCGCAAAGTGCCAGAATCATCCCAAGGTGCCTAAGCAAGAGCAATTATTAGCCTGTGCCTGTGCTACCCAGAATATTTTAAACGCATGCTTCGCTCTCAATTTCGGTGCCGTATGGCGGACGGGTGAGTTGGCTTATGTCCAAGATGTTAAACAGGCACTCGGTTTGGAAGACTTGGAAGAAGTCATTGGCTTTATCTATGTAGGAACTCCAAGTGGTGATGTTCCTGCGGTGCCCGACGCGAATGCTGAAGCTATTTTTGCTACTTGGCCGTCCAATTAATATTGCCTTTTAGCGCATCCTTGTGTACATTTGCGCCCCCTTAGACAGGGGCCGGAGCAAAGAGTACGGGCTCCGTTTAGTTTAAAAAGTTTTATTGGTGAGGTGTCCGAGCGGCCGAGTCGGAGTTTCACGGAGACAACAGCCGAAGGCTGATAACGAGCACCCAGGTGTGCAGTTAAGAACGCGGATTTTGAGTTTAGTTAAAGTTTTATTGGTGAGGTGTCCGAGTGGCCGAAGGAGCACGCCTGGAAAGTGTGTATATCGCAAGGTATCGAGGGTTCGACTCCCTCTCTCACCGCCATCTAAATAAACCCCGGAGTGTTTAGCGCGCCCGGGGTTTTTTGTTTTTCGTGTGCCCTAATTGTATTATTTGTTTTGACGTTTTAAATGAGAAATATATTCATAAAACCAATTTTTTCAGGGAGGGAGATGGATTGTGGTGCTGTTGCTGACAATATATTTTGCGAACTGCAGATCTATAAATGTAGGTGGCAAGAACATTCGATCCTTTTAGTTCGGCTGCAAATGGAGCCGTTGTGAATTCAAAATAGCGCACTGCTTCCGCTCGACATATCTTAGTTGAGAATCCAAGTGATGCGGAGAAAATAAAGCAACTTATCGCAAGTTTCGTAGGCGCAGCCCAAGCGGTAGGGTCAATTTACTACAACACTTTCAGACGTTGCCAGCCCTTTAGGTAACCATGAAAGTTGCTCATCCGATAAAGTCAAAATAGCATAACCGGAGCTGGGCGATTTGAATTTATCTTTCTCTGCCTATTATACCAACGACAACCCCTCGTCTTATCCCGATAAAGAGTTTTGATTTTATCGCGCACTGCCGAACACAAACAGCGATTCAGAAAAGAGCAACGACGCCATGCGGTTTTCACAATCGTCAAGAGCGCATTGGGAATTTACGAAAATCCACCGGTGTGCGATGCATATAGTAGGTACTTCACATCACATGATCATGTTATCTAACTAGCTGCTTCAACCGCGTTGAATCTGATATCGCACTCAACGTGCAAGCGTCATCCGCCGTGACTCAAGATTAACGAGGTGGATTTTAATATTGGGAAATAGTGAAGGGGGCGTTTACGCTGTAAAACAGGTGCAAAAACTGACTGACGTATGCCTTTTTTTTGCGGGTACTAAAATATTTAAGACGCAGATTACCGTCATGACAAAATGGTTATGCTGACTGGCCACTTTCGGCTTGGTAAAAAATCAATTCGTGCCATTGTTCTTTGCCATGTCGTGCTTTCATGATGCCCTCTTTCAGTTGGAGGCATTAGATTAGAATTGAGTTGAGGTAGGGGGGAGTTGGTGCCGCGTTTATGAAATCTCCTATGTAGGTTAGTGTCCCTGCGTCACTTACTTTAAAGATCCGGTTAGTAAATAATAGTCGGCAAAGTCGTAATGTAGGGAATTGACTATTCTGATGGTTTCAATGCTGTGGTTCGGGCCGCGCTTACACCTGTTTTTGCTGTGCAGGGTAAAAAGGCATGAACGCCTCGCAAGGCTTTTTTCACTAAAGGCGCTTTGATCGGATCAGGCATCCCCAATCAATATGCCACTGACTAAGTGCTACAAGCCCCTAGCGTAAAGTATTAACGTAAAGGTCGATGCGTTATCGGAAATGTGGTGCGCAACGTGATTCGAGGTGGTAGGTAAAATCCACCCCGAGACACTTAAATGCTTGATGGCAGACCCATAACTACATCTAGTATTGTCGCGAGTGGATTCTCTATTGCTTCACTTTGCAATTAATCACTCAATATAAGTATTGTTTGATTATTTCATTGACAATTTTTAATGTGTCAGATTGGTTTTTTTCAACAAAGAAATGATCTCCATCGATCCAGTTTATTCCAGTATTCGATTCAAATAATTTGAGCCATCCTTCAATGCCTTCTCGATCAACATCTTCTTCTTTATCTCCCGCTAGTACAGTAATTTTCGTTGGGATAATCAGTCGGCTCTTATTGCAGTAAGTTTCTATAATTTTAAAGTCCGCCCGCAAGGCGGGAAGCATCAATTTCATTATTTCAGCATTTTCTAATACTTCTTTAGGTGTACCATTTAGTGTGCTGACCTCCTGAATGAATAGATCATCAGGCAGATGGTAAGTTTGATCTTTTTTCCTAAGTGTAAATGGAGCTACGCTTCCCGAAGCGAAAAAATGGACGGGTAGGCGATAGTGAAACCGGTATAGCATTAATATTAATTCATATGCAACGCGAGCTCCCATGCTATGGCCATAAAAGATAAATGGCTTCTGGCTAAGCGTTTGAAGGGCTGCGAATATGTTCTTCACAAGCACATCCATGGTTTGATAAGGAGGCTCAATCAATCGAGCTCCTCTGCCGGGCAATTGAATGACTGCCAGCTCTACATTTGGTGGTAATAGATTGCTCCAAGGAATATATGTTGCTGAGCTTCCTCCCGCATAAGAAAAACATATGAGCCGTAAAGATGCATTTGTGTTTGCTTTAGGAATGTAAATCAGAGATGTTGAGCGCATATAGCATAGCTACCTTTCCGTGAAGTTTTGCGTGTATTGAATTATTTATATTGCCTATTGTTGTTTGCCAAGACAGAAAAATTGGTTTTCAAAGTCGCATCAAGCTTAGAGCTAAAAATATAAAATAGCTTCTGGTTCGTAGGTGAAATTAACTTGAGCATAGAGATTTGACTATTGGGAGTTCCTAGCATGAGGATGGATTGAAAATTTAGTTCATTGAGAGGGGTTCTTATTGTACATAATATTATTTTTTAGTTTTGTAACTTTCTCTAATCTGCGTTTGAGTATGGGTATTGTAAAAGGCATGGTGTTATTATGTAAACATAATGTCTCTGCGTCATGCTTGAATTCTACGACCTATTGGATTGTTCATTGAAATTAAAAAAAATGCTTATCTGCAATGTGCGGTACAATATATTAGCACTCCGTCCATTCAATAGCCTTAAGGATGAAATATCTCAGTCCACTTCATTTTGAGTTGAAGTTTGATAGGGATTAGAATTTTTAAATTTCGGATGCGCGCCGAAGTTAGGTCTACTTGGGGTTAATAGAGGGTTATCTCGTTTTGTATTACTTAGATACGTGTCCCTTTGGATCGCTATTGTTGAGTGCATGGTTGCGCTATCATTTTCTGGCTATAGTCTCAACCACCAATATTGGGTTGTGCTTCTAGATTTCATCGCCTTCAGAGCAATCGTCGCTTCCAAAGGGCTCAGAGCATTCGAACAAAAGAATGGAATTTGTTCTCTGTCTGTAAATTTAACTAAAGAAAAGTTTGCGATTAAAGAAATATCTCTACAACAATTAGCGAATAAATTAAGTCGTTGAAGAGATTTCAAGCGGAGGCGTCAGTATTAATGGTTAGAGTTTTCGGTTTTGCTCGAGTTGAGCGACGAGATATTTAGAACGGCTTTCACCGGAAAGGGAGCCGAATCGCTATTTGGTGGTTAAGATTCTCTGATCAAGATATATTAAAGGTATGAGAGAGTATTGATGAGCTTATCTAAAACCATCTTTGAGTTATCAGAATTGGCGGCCCCACTTTCGTTGTTTGTAGGGAAGCCGGTATTTGTTGCAGCAGGAAGTTTTTGTATTGAGCCATCACCCTATGTGCAGGAGCGCGAAATTGTGCAAAAGGCTGTGGACTCACGTCAAGTTGAGTTTTATTCAGGTCGATACTACGCCCGAAAGGCGTTATGCAAAGCTGGCGGTTCACCGGTAAAGATTTTGCGCGCCGAAAAAGGTAACCCTATTTGGCCTAAAGGTTTTTCTGGCTCAATTAGTCATGATCAACAACTAGTAATCGCTGTCGTTGTGCATGAAAGGGGGGTAAAAGGAATTGGTGTTGATTTGATTCTCGATGTTGAGAGTGTCGAGCCGCACTTGCAATCTCTCATAGCTTGCGAAGCGGAGCTGCAATGTCTGGCTCAGGCTTTTCCGCGCTTACCACCCTTGGCATTGGCTTTTGGTATTAAGGAATCCGCTGTCAAAGCTGTATCGCCATACATCGATCATTATTTGGATTTGTTAGACATTTATCTAGAGTTGGATGGGGGCGATGTTCGAGCCAGCTTACCTCAGCTTGGGCTTACATTAAAGAGTAGGGTTTTTCATCTGGATCGTGGCTTTGTTGCGGTCTCAGTATCGAGCTGCGACGACTGAATTTGGGTGGCTCTTTAAAGGGGGCTAAAGATGGAAAGGTCGGTTACTTGTATTACTTGTGGCTTATACAGCTTTTTTTAATCCTTAGGGGCGCGAATAGGGCTCAATGTTTACTGCTGTGTCCCCTAATGTTTCACTGTAAGTTTTTATGAAATCGATTTCATCATGCTTTCTGTGTTTGGTGCATGCGTTAGTTGAGTCTAAGAATTGACTCCGCTCGTTAGTATTGAGACTTAGGTATTATTATTTTGGTCTCGTGCTGGTATCATACATGCGTTTTAAATTGTCATCTTATATAAGAATGTAATGCGCGCATTAAAAAGTATAAATAATACTATTAGTTGGCGGTTACGTGCTTTATTTACCAATAATGGTTTTAAACGATTAATCTAACGAAATTTGGGATAAAGGACATAAAAAAATTTCCCGTAAAAAATAAATTAATTGGCAGCGTATCATTGCTATTGTCGTTGTTTTGAATAATTTGCCTATTAGAAGTAATCTCGCTGTTTTTTTAAGCTTTTTCAGGTCATTATTTCTTAGAAAATTATCTGACTCAAAGAATTAAATTCTTTTGATCTCATATCAGTCCTTTCTTGTTAATTGTGTTTTTAGTTTAATGAGTCAGCTCGACTGGTGTCGAATTGTTCGCGTGCTCATAATGTTATGCTATCTCGAGCAACTATATGTTAGGTTTATATTAACATACTAGAAAAATTCGAATTGTTTATAAATGCTGAGATTAAATCTTGCTAGTGATAGTTCAGAAATCAGGGTGCCGAGCGAATTTAATTTAACAATATCAAATTCAATCTAAAGCAAATAAAAAATGCCATTGAAAATTTATCTACCGTGATAAATGTACTGGTAATGTAAGGACAGGTTTCCAAGGTGTTAAAAAAATATCCGTTAATGTTTCGATTTTTAATTGTAGTCGTTATTCCTGTGTGCGTAGGGATTTTATTTTTATATTTGCATTTTCAGTCAAGTCTTACTCCAACAAAAGGAAATTTGTCCGCGCCTGGATTGATTCAGCCGGTGGAAATAATACACGACAGCTACGGAGCTCCGAGTATTATCGCGAAAACGGATCATGATGCTTACTTTGCTCTTGGTTTTAAGCATGCGAGCGATCGTATGTGGCAGCTTGAGATTCAGCGAAGATTGTCACAAGGACGGCTCAGTGAGTTATTTGGTGTTGAAACGCTAGCTCAAGATATTACGATGCGTAATATCGGTCTGTATGATGCAGCTAAACAATCCTTACCGTATCTAAAAAAAGATACCATAGATGCATTGGCTGCGTATGCTGAGGGAATCAATGCATGGATTGCGCAATCAAACAATTTACCAATAGAGTTTCAATTGTTTGATGTTCATCCGGAGCCATGGACTGTTGTTGATTCGCTGGGCTGGCAAAAAGTTTTTTCGATGATGCTAAGCGGTAATATGACTGATGAGTTGCTTAGGAATCGCTTACAAAGTCGTTTCAACCCACAACAAATGCAATATTTTTATCCCTACGACCCTATTGCATCACTTGCAACGACCCACGCAGTTACAAATGAATTATCGCCATATAATCTGGTATTCGCCAAAAGTAATAGTTTACTTAATTTCGGCATTGGTCATTTATTCGCAGGCAGTAACGCTTGGGTGGTCTCAGGTAAATATACTCAGTCGGGCAGCCCAATTATCGCTAATGATCCACATCTTGGTCTTCAAATTCCGTCTCTTTGGTATGCGGCTTCGTTAAGGGGTGAGAAATTGAATGTTGCTGGCATGACCTTGGTGGGCTTGCCGGTAGTGATTTACGGTAAAAATTCCGATATTGCTTGGGTTGGTACTAGCTTAATGAGTGATCAACAAGATTTATATGTTGAAACTATATCGCCTCAAAAACCTAATCAATACCTTTACGGCGATGAATGGAAGAGTTTTGATGTGCATAAAGAGCAGATTGTTGTTAGTGCTGCTTTCCCAGCTTTTTTGCGTGAAAAGCTAAATCCTGTTGAAATTGTCGTACGCAAAACTGAGCGAGGTCCAGTTATCAGTGACGTACATGATGAAAATGATGCTGTTATTAGTTTGCGATGGTCAGCACTGGATGCGGAGGACCTAACGATGGATGCTTTTGTAGGGGTCCAGTATGCAAAAAATTGGATCGAATTCCGTCAAGCTTTATCCAAGCTGAAGTCTCCCGGGTTAAATTATTTGTATGCAGATGTTCAAGGAAATATTGGCTTTCAAGCTGCGGGGATGATGCCTGTGCGTGCAGAAGGGGGAGGCGTAATACCGCTTGTGTCTAAAAGAAAAAATGATTGGCAGGGATACCATGAATTTGATTCTTTACCATCAGTTTATAATCCAGAGAAAGGTTTCATTGTTAGTGCTAATGAACAGGTTGTTCATTCTCCCGATCTTGTAATTTCTCATGAATGGGCTATGTCAGCTCGGCATGACAGAATTACTGATCTATTGCAGCAATCTATCCATGCAAAAAAATTAGTTACTGTGTCTGACATGGAGGTAATTCAGGTTGATAGAAAAGATTTATCCGCGTTGGAATTATTACCTTTTTTGCTGCAGGTTGTTGCTGAGACGCAGCAAGAAAAGCAGGCGCTAGAAATCTTAAAAGAATGGAATGGAGAATTTCAATCGGGTTCGGTTGGTGCGACATTATTTGCGGTTTGGAGTCACTATTTAATACATGAAATTTTCGATCCTGCTTTGCGCCCCAGTTGGCAGCGTCCGGTTGAGGCAAATCAGTTGTCATCCTCTTTGGATAGGTTAAGTTGGGCGCAATTGGCTAAGGTTGTATCTGCAAGTGAGCACGGTTGGTGTAAATCAAATCAATCTCCAGTTTGCTCTCAAGAAATGAAGAACAGCTTTAAAAGCGCGCTGAAGCAACTGAATAAAATGAGTGGAACGGAAGTGGTTTCCAAATGGAAGTGGAGTGAATTTGGCAGCACAGAATTTCTTTCCCCGGGAAATGGAGTTGAGTGGTTGTCCAAAAAAATTAAACTCTCATTAACGTCACCAAATAGCGTTAACGCGGGAAATGTTATATTTGATGAAACTAAAGGTTTTATTCAAACTTTTGGATCGAGCTTTCGACAGGTAATTGAGTTGAATAGTGATAAGGATCACTGGTATATGAATAGTACTGGTCAATCAGGGAATATTGTAAGCCCGCATTATGATGACATGATTATCCCGTTCTCAGGAGGTCAGTTAGTCCCCATCGCTGCTAATAAGCGATCAGAAGAAATTCTTAATCTAACTCCTGTAGTTGAGAAGAAATAAATATGAAACTGCTTGATTTGTTTTCGTCTTACGCGCCGAATAAGATTTTTATTGCAATATTTTTGGGGGCCATATCTGGTGTTGCATCAGCGCTATTCATTCCTGTTGTTATGACCGCCTTAGCCTCCGTTTCGAATGGGTTGTCTGTTGCTGGTGGGCAAGAATATCAGATTTTTGGTGTTGATATCGCACATCCAAAATTTGCTGGCTTATATTTAGGGATTATTTTTTTTATTCTTTTAACTAGAACGATTTCCCATGTTTTACTTACAGCAATTTCTTTTGATGCAACAACAAAGTTGCGGCGCGATTTATATAAGCGGATTGCGAATACCAGTATTTCTTCACTTGAGCGTTGTAGCAATGGTAGATTGATTCAATGTATGACGTCTGATGTGAATGAGATTGTGCGCGGTGCAGGGCTAATTCCTGATTTGCTTATTCAAGGGGCGACACTTATAGGATTGCTTGCTTATCTTTACTTTTTAAGTGACAGTGTATTTGTATTTGCGTTGTGCATAATTTTTTTTGGTGCAATTACATATCAGTTTCCGGTATTAATCGGCGCAGAATATTTTAAGCGTTCCCGCAAACACATGGATCTTCTTCAAGAAGGCTTCAAAGGTTTGGCTGAGGGGGCCAAGGAATTAAAAGTCAATAAAACTAAATACGAACATTTTATGGATAACCAGCTTTTATTGCAGGAGCGCCATGTGCTGAATCTGTGTAAAACAGGTTCTTACATTATCCTGGCAGCACGAAATTACGGTGATCTTCTTAATTTTTTCTCCATGGGTCTGATTGGATTTGTTTATATTAATTATCATCCAATGTCCACTATAGAGCTTACTGGTGTATTGATGGTATGTCTTTACATTGGCGGTCCGGCTGCAGCCATACTAAATATTTGGCCAGAGCTAGCGAGATCGCGAGTGGCTTTGAATAGAGTTCAATCTTTATTTGAAGACTTACCCTCCGAAAATGCTGCCAGCGAATTGCAACCCATACCCGATTGGAAAACAATCCGATTAAATTCGGTTTTTTATAAACATATCAGTGATGATAGTAATGCTCCCGTTTTTAGCGTAGGTCCTATAGATGCTCAGATAAAACAAGGTGAGATTACTTTCATTGTAGGTGGTAATGGAAGTGGTAAGTCCACGCTTGCCAAGATGATAAGCCTTCATTACTTTGTGACAGGTGGTGAAATTGCATTTGATGATGTGCCTATAACAACAGAAAATATAAATAGCTACCGACAACAGGTGGCCTGTATATATTCGGATTATTATCTATTTAAACAATTGCATAGCGATGTATCAGTTAATATATCCAGCCCAGAATTATTAGCACAAGTTGACTTTTATCTTGAAGTACTAGAGCTGAAAGGCAAGGTTGAGTTGTCTAATGGTCATTTTACTACTTTACATTTATCTGATGGCCAACGCCGTCGCCTCGCCTTGCTAGTAGCGTTTCTTGATAATAAGGCTTTGTATGTTTTTGATGAATGGGCAGCAGATCAAGATCCTGAATTCAAAAAAATCTTTTATTACGATATTTTGCCGAATTTAAAAGCTCAAGGAAAATCCGTAATTGTTATATCTCATGATGATAGATATTTTGATGTTGCCGACAAAATACTAGTTATGGAAAACGGCAAGCTTGTGAATGGCTATGGAGTTTTTCAAAAAGCTCCATCATTGGCTGAGATTCTGTAGCTGTAGCGAAATTTTTATTTTTCAAAATCGTATTTGTAGAAAGCTTAATATAAATTTAGAGTCATAAATATTTATGATCTCTCGAATCTCAAGGTGAGACGTTAGAGATGCACTCGATAGTCGATTTCCTTAAATTTCGTTCGCAAATTAAACCGAATGGCATTGCTTTTACCTTTATCGAAGATGATGGTAGAAAACATCAACTGTTTTTTCATGAATTGCACCAATCCGCTTTGGCTGTGGGCAGTTGCTTAGCTGCTAAGGTTGAACCTGGCGAAGCAGTTGTTTTGTTGTTACCGCAAGGTTTGGAATATATTAAAGTGTTTCTGGGCTGTTTATATGCGGGAGTTGTGGCAGTACCATTATATCCACCTCAAAGTACAAACCATTCTGAGCGTGTTTTATCCGTCATTAAAGATTGCGATGCTAAATTTGCTCTCACAAGCGATAAGTTGAAACCCGTTTTGATGGAGCGATTAAGTCCATTATTAGTGCTTGGTTTTACCGAATTATCCGCCATGCACGATAATTCTTTTCAGCCTGCGGTAACGGCGGAACAATTAGCTTTTTTACAATATACTTCTGGCTCCACAGGAACTCCTAAGGGTGTGATGGTGTCGCATGGTAATGTGATTGCAAATTTAAAATCTCTGCAGGAAGCTTCGCAATGTACAACAAAAGACGTGTATTGCAATTGGTTACCACTGTTCCACGATTTTGGTTTGGTTAATACACTGCTGTTACCTATTTACTTAGGTTGTCACTCGGTTCTGATGTCTCCCTCTCGATTTATCAAGCGTCCCTCAGTATGGTTTGAGGCAATTACTGAATACAAAGGGACTATTTGTGGAGCGCCAAATTTTGCGTATGATTATTGCGTCAGTCGAATTACAAACGATCAACTAAAAGCTATCGATCTTTCTTCATGGCGTGGAGCAGTTAATTCTGCTGAACCTGTTGATGCTAACACGATCAAAAAGTTTGTTGAGTGTTTTTCGTCTGTTGGCTTTAAAGCGACTGCTTTTTATCCGTGCTACGGCATGGCGGAAGCGACTCTTTTTATCGCTGGAGGGGAACATTTGTCTGCCCCCATTACTCAATCATTTAAAAACAAAAGCCTACAATTGGGCATAGTTGAAGTTGGATCTGTCACAAGTGGAAATAAAATACTTGTTTCCAGTGGTAAGGCACTATCAAATCATACTATTAAAATAGTCGATCCCGAATTAAATATAGAATTATCTGATGACAGAGTTGGCGAGATTTGGTTCGCAGGGCCAAGTGTTGCGCAAGGTTATTGGAATGATGTAGAAAAAACTAATGCCAGTTTTGGTGCGCGTTTACTAAATGACAATAGGAAATATTTGCGCACTGGTGATCTTGGGTTTATATATCAGGGAGAGTTATATATTTCTGGCCGTCTGAAAGATGTTTTAATTATTAAAGGTAGAAATTATTACCCACAAGATTTAGAAAAGGTGGCCTACGGATCTTGTGATGGCTTGAGTCAAGGCGGCGCGGCTGCTTTTGAAGTAGAAGGTAGGGCAATTCTTATACAAGAGATTGAAGTTCGTGCGCAGAAGCAGTTTAATTATTCGTTGGCTTGTAAGAATATTCAGTCTGCCATTTTTGAGCAATTTGAAATTCTTCTTGATGATATTGTTTTTGTTAGTGCTAGAAAAATCAGTAAAACATCTAGTGGAAAAATTCAACGCTCTCTTGCTAAAAAGCAATATTTAGCAAATGCTGTCGTAGCATTGTACAGCTTAAAAGAAAATGTGATTCAATCTTCTCCTAACGAAAATTCATCAATATCAGTTCTGGAGCAACAACTTTATTTTATTTGGCAAGAAACATTGGGAATTGAAAAGATTGGTGTCGATGAGAACTTTTTTATGGTCGGCGGGCAGTCTTTACTTGCCACTCGTTTGATTGCAAAAATTGGCGAAGAGTTTGATTGCCAGCTTTCAATTAAAGATTTATTTAATAATCCAAGTATTCGTGAGTTAGCTAATTTAATTTCAACCGTTAAACTTAGCGGCGCTCAATCAATTCTTAAAGTGCTTAACAATCAACCAAAGAAGTTGTCTTTCGCTCAACAACGTCTCTGGTTATTAGAACACATCAGTGATGGTAAGCTTGCGCACTACAATTTACCATTTTTTTTAAAATTAAGCGGCTTATTAAATGCGCAAGCTTTAACTTCTGCCTTCAGCAGCATAGTTTCGCGCCACGAAAGTCTGCGCACCTGTTTTGCGATAGATGACGATGGTCAGCCGATTCAAGTGATTCAAGAAGCGCGTCCATTTCAGTTTCAAATAACAGATTTATCTG